>OLOZ01000021.1_pt1 | contig 180123 bp, 154 predicted proteins | sample 1673021 | NCBI WGS metagenome assembly OLOZ01 (sample SAMEA3136747, study PRJEB25190) | human gut metagenome | biome: human gut; feature: human-associated habitat; material: faeces | place: Austria | collected 2013 | reverse complement strand
AGCCATATTAATTTAACATACTTATTTATGTTTGTCAACAACTTTTTATTTTTTTTAAAAAGTTTTTTCTGTCGACTTACAGGTTTAAGTTGTTTGGCACCCTCTCTTTGCGAGTGCATGAAATATACTACCATCTTTGGATACACCTGTCAACAACTTTTTTTCTTTTTTTTATTTTTTCTATTTTTTTCGATTATTTTACCAAATAATCTTATTTAACCGCGAATACATTATGACAAAAAGTAGTCTTTGTTTTACCTAATATGAGCACAAAAATACTGTAACAACTTTAAATTTCTGTATTTGATTTGTAATTTTCTAATATATTTAACTACTATAATATAAAGTAATATTAATCATATAGAAATTTAGCATTAAATAATAAGCTAATCTCTATTGTTGAATTTTCTGTCTTTTACACCTGAAAGAAATAGTGCACATTCTTTTCAACTTTTTGAGATTAGCTTCTATTTCATTTGTAATTATAATTCAATTTTAACCTTTTACAGCTCCCACAACCAAACTTTCCTGAACCTGTTTGCTTAGGAAGAAGTATATAATTATCGTAGGTAAAGTTGCTATAACCATACCTGCTCCAATTAGTCCCCATTCTGTTGAATACTGACCTGCTAAAGACATTATTCCAACAGGAAGTGTTCTATACTTATCGCTATCCACAAATGTATTAGCTAACATTAATTCGTTCCATGTTCCTAAAAATGTGAATATTGAAGCTGTAGCTATGGCTGGTTTTACCATAGGTAAAATAATTTGTACAAAGCATTTAAAAATTCCACATCCGTCAATGTACGCTGCCTCTTCCATTTCTCTTGGTATACCTCTATAAAAGCCTACTAAAATCATAATACTCATAGGTAACGCACCTGCTATATACGGAATCATTAGTCCTAAATAACCACCTTTTAAGCCTAATTTATCCAAAATCTGAAATAGTGGAAGTAACGCTGCCTGCGCCGGTATCATAATTCCTATCATAAATAATCCGTAGACAATATTTCTCATTTTCCATATCATTCTAGAAACTGCGTATGCTGCCATAGCTGCTATTACGCCAGCTACAGCTACTGTAACTACTGTATATAAAACAGAGTTCAGAAAATATCGTATTAAGTTGGAAGAACTTAGAGCTGTTACATAATTGTCCCATCTCCATACCTTTGGTAATCCTATAACATTCTCTCCAAATATTTCCGTGTTGCTTTTTAAAGAAAATGTTATTAACCAATATAAGGGGAAAATTTGAGTTATTGCAATTAACAATAATATTGTAAATTTTGGTATTGATTTTAATTTCTTCTTGTTCATTTTCCCCTCCTACACTGCTGACACATTTTTCTCTGCTTTTTTGAATATCCTATTTACAATAAATGTAAATATTAAACATTCTACTACTATGAAAAAGGCTTGAGCACTTCCATAACCATATAAACCTTTTCTAAATAAGTTGTTATACATTAATGTGGCAGGAACTTCACTGACGTGATTTGGTCCACCACCAGTCATAACATAAACTAAATCGAATGCTCTTAGAGAACCTGTTATTGCAAATATTACGCAGGTTTTTATTACAGGTACCAACAACGGTAAAGTTATTTTTCTATAAATTTGCAACGTTGATGCCCCATCAATTTGGGCTGCCTCATAGTAATCAGTTGATATTGATTTAATACCGGCATAGAAAATAATCAAATGGTAACCAATGTATTGCCATATAGAGGGTATCAATACTGTCAGAAATGCATTTTTAGTTAACCACGAATGTTCATAACCTGGTATAAAATATCTGACTACGGTGTTAATTACACCGTAGTCACTATTAAACATTTTCAACCACAACTGACCAATAACCATACTTGATATTACAACCGGAATAAAATATATGGTTCTAAAAAAATTGTCTCCTTTTACACCTTTTGATAATACCAAAGCTAATGTTAAAGATATTGGTAGCTGAATACATAATGATGCTGCCACAAGTATTAATGAATTCTTAACTGCGAGAGGAAAATATCTATCCTCAGTAAATAATTGTATATAATTTTTTATACCGATAAATGTTTTACTCCCAATCCCGTTGTACTCAAAGAAACTGTATATACCTGATGTTATTAACGGAATCAATGTGAATCCTATAAATAAAACTAACGCCGGTAATATGAATATTAATATGTACTTTTTATTTCCAAGCATTTTGTTCATAATACTTCCCGCCTCACTTACTATTTACCATTAATTGCTGCCTTATGTTCTTCTATAAATGCTTTTACATCTGCTCCATCTGCAAATAAAGTCTGTACCTGTTCATTATGTACTGCTGCAGGTTCTGCTTCTAAAGATGTATCCCATGCAAGTACGCCCTGCTTTCCTTCTGATAATAAATCTTTAATCTGAATAAATAATGGATTTAACTTGCTTTCGTCTGCTTTTGTTTTCCATCCACTAAATCCTGAACCTGTTTCGTATGATGCAACACCCATTTTTTCATTAATGTAAATGGCAAACTTTGCTGCTTCTTCTTTATATTTTGTGTTATTGTTTACCCAGAATGATTCAACGAATCCACCACAATAATCTGTTGCTTCACCTTTTCCATCTGAAATTGTAGGAATCTTTAATGCTACAACATCTTCTGGTTTTACTGTTGCTGCCTTGTCAGTGTATACATTGTTAGCAAACCAACTTCCCATAATTCTCATTGCTGCTTTTCCATTTTCAAATGCTGCATTTGCATCATCGTTACCCTGTTCTAAAGGATTGTCGCCAAATGCACCCATTTCATATAAATCTTTTACTTTTTCTGCTGCTTTTGTGTAACCTTCGTCACCGAATTCTTTCTTTCCTGATAACATTTCGTTTACACCTGTTGCTCCAACTTCTCTTAACGCTAATGCCTGATATACAAAAGCTGCATTCCATCCGTCCTTTGCTCCTGCAGCCATCGGTGTAACGCCTTTTAATTTTTCTAACTTCTTAACAGCATCTGCTAATTCATCATATGTGTTAGGAAGCTTTGCGCCAGCCTTTTCAAATAATGCCTTATTGCAGAACAATGTCATGTACCATGAAAACATTGGAACTGAATATAACTTACCATCATATTCAAAGGCTGATGTTGAGCCTTCCATCATATTTGACTTAACTTCATCAGTTATGTAATCATCCAAAGGCATTACTTTTCCCGCATCAACTAGCTTCTTAGCTGTGCCTGCGCCCCACCAATAAAATACATCAATACCCTTTGCATCTCCTGCAAATTCAGCATTAATTTTTGTTTTGTACGCTTCTGTGTCTAAAGTTTCTGTTTTGATTTTTACCTTAGGGTTTTCTTTTTCATACGCTTTTACAGCTTCTTCATATCTGCTCTTAAGTTCGTTAGTGTCGTTTGACCACTGGTGCCAAACATTTAAAGTGATTGTTCCATCATCACTTTTTCCTTCGCTGCTATCCTTGCTGCTTCCGCATCCTACCATTGAGAATGCCATTGTTGACGCTAAAGTAAGTGCCAACGCTTTCTTAAAAAATCTCTTTCTCATTGTATCTCCTCCTCAATTTTTATAACCAAAGTATACTTTATTCATAACGCCTATCTCAATTTAATATTTTGACTAAAAAAGGTTAAAAATTTTACTCAAATTTTTAACCTTTTTTATTATGCTCCTCTGTATTCTTTTATTGTTTGACCCGTTTGTTTTTTAAAACATATGCAAAAATAATGTGCATCTTTAAAACCAATTTTTTCAGCCACTTCATATACCTTCAGATTAGTTTCCTTAAGTAACTTCTTACTTGCATCAATTCTCTTCCTTGATACATATTCAACAAAACTCATACCATACGCCTTCTTAAACTCCCTGCTTAAATAACTCTCGTTTGTATATAAATCTGTTGCTGCTTTTTTCAAAGAAAGTTTTGAGTTATATAGATTTCTATTTACATATTCAAGTGCATCCTTAATTACATTTGTATTTCTTTTGGCTTTCTTCTGATTGTGGTACTCGCAAATAGTTTCAATGTATTTTTTTGTGCATACGGAAACGTCCTTTAAACTTGTAATTCCTCTTACATCACTAAACACCTTTTCTTCACTTATTAGCTCATATAAGTTTATTCCATATTTATTTAAAGTGGAACCTGCGCGCATAATCATTGTCATAGTCATTAATTTAAGATATTCTTCATCCGGAATTTTAGTATCTTTGATTACTTCTATATAATCGTTTAAATGATTTTCAACATTTTTCATTTTGCAGTTAATTATCGCTTCTAAAAATTCATCCCAGTCAATTTCCTTTTTTATGTTATTTTGATTCATAATTTTCTTGTATTCTGAATATCCAATAACTCTATTTCTGCCTAAAAGAACAGACGCTTCAATAGCTTTGTTGGTTTGATTATATGACGTTGATATACCACCAAAGCCACTGGTTTCTTCACTAATTCCAATAGTTACACTTATCCCCATAGAATTAATTTTTTTATGCCATTCATTAACATAAGCCATACATTCTTTCAAATCTGTATTCTCAAAAAGAATTACTATATTGTGCATAAAATGTACAAAGGAAATAGCATTTTCACCACTGTTATTTTGAATAAAATCGAACACCTTTCGATAGTTTTCTTTTTCCTGAGTCTCTGTGATTTTAATATTTGCACACACTACACCATCTAAAAGTTTTATGCAGTTATAAGTGTTCATTTTCTTTAAAGCTTCTTCTTCATCAATTCTTTTTTCTACTAATCTTAAAAGTAGACTTTCCTTTAGTATGTCATAATTCTTTTCCACACTTTCCTTAAGTTTTGCAACCTTTGAAGCTTCTTCTTTGATTTTGGCTAGTTTATTTTTTAAGTTGTTCATTACCTCTGCCAGTTCTTTTATATTAATAGGTTTTAGTAGGAACTCCTCCACTCCAAGTTTTATGGCTTTTCTAGCATATTCAAACTCTCTAAATCCGGTTACTATTACCACTTTGCACTTTGGATACTTTTCTAATAACTTCTCGGAAAATTCCAAACCATCCATAACCGGCATATTTATATCTGTTACAACAATGTCTACATGATGGTACGCCATGTATTCCAATGCTTCTTTTCCAGAAGCCGCCTCTCCTACAATTCGAAAACCATTCTCCTCCCAGCTGTAGCCTTTGTGAATTAAAACCCGCTCTAACTTTTCATCATCCACTAATAGTACATTTAACATGTATAATTTTCCCCCTTCATCTTTTTAACTGTTACAATTATTTCTGTTCCATTTCCAATTTCGCTTTGTATAATAACAGGATTTTCTATTTCGTATAAAAGTCTGATTCTCTGTATTAAACTGTGCAAACCAAAGCCTGATTTTCCTGTTATATTCTTCCCATGCAATATTGCCTCGACCCTGTCTTCACTCATTCCAACGCCATCATCTGACACAATGAAAATAATTTCATCATCCTGAGAAAAAGCTTTAATGCTTACAGTACCTTCCTCACCATTCAATCCATGATGGACTGCATTTTCAACTAACGGTTGAAGCAAAAGTTTTAATATTTTTTCCTTCTTCACTGACTCCTCTATCTGATAGTCCACCTTAATTTGATTGTCATATCTCATATTTAAAATAGTGATATAGCTTTTAATACTGTCTATTTCATCTTCCACAGTTATGTAATCAAGGCCACTATTTAAACTGTTTCTATAAAAATTTCCCAATGCCTGAGTTATTTCAAAGCACTTTTCATTTTCCTTCATTAAGGCTAATGCCGACACTGCATCTAATGTGTTGTATAAAAAATGCGGATTAATTTGAGCGTAAATTATATCCAGTTTTCCTTTGGCAATAATTCCTTCCTCTTCTTTTACTTTGCTCATAAGTTTTTTTATTGACAAAATCATATGATTAAAAACCTGACGCAAGTTGGTTATTTCGTTTTCGTAATCATCACTTTCCATTGTAATAAACTTACCATTTTCTATTAATTTCATATGTTCTTCAATTTTTCCAATAGGTTTAAAAATCAAATACGTTAGCAAGGTTGAGCACAAAAATACAAATATAATGTTAAGACACATGATAATAATGATTACTGTGGAATAGTAAGGGGTTAATGCAGATATTTCATCAAGGGAAAATGTTCCTATTATTTTCCAGTCCTGTATTCCCATATTATGACCTACAGCAATACATTTTCCTTTAGAAGTTTTTACTTCTTCAAAGCCTTGTGACATTCTTTTAGTATCTTTTGTATATTTAACAAAATTTTCCTGCTTGTTTTCCGGTTCGACAACGTATTCTCCTTTTGAATCCACAATGTAAAACTGATTTTTGTCATCAGAAACCTGATCAAAATATCCCTGTAATACATTTGGGTCAAGAGTTATTAACAAAGTTGCCAATGGTTTGTAATTATTTTTATCAACAATTTGTCTTACATAACACAAATAGTTATTATTTTGATAATAATCAATAGTTCCATCGCTTCCTTTATAGAAAAAGCCATTTCCGTTCGCCTTTTCCATTTTCTGATACCAGTTAGTTTTCCTAATGTTTTTATCTATTTTTCTTGGTGTTTTCCTATAAGAGTTGTAACAATTATCATACCTGTCAAAAATGTACACGCCTGAAATATAATCTCCTGATAAAATCATATTAAACAAACTTTTTGTTATGTTCTTTTGGTATTCAATTTCAATATTTTTGGAATTAATCTTTTTCAATGAGCCCTGTACTATATCATCAAAATATATATATGTAGAAAGTTGTATTACATTTTCAAAAACAAGGGATAAGTTTCCCTGAACTGCACTAACAGTCTGTACCCCTGCTTTTCCAACTTCCATTTTGGTGTATTTGTTATTAACCATTGATACGAAAGTAAATGTTAGTGCAAACGATAAGATAAGTATAAGTATATAAACTAAAATAATTTGAGTTCTTATTTTTAATTTTTTCCAGTATTTTGTTATTTTTTTCACCTTAGCCCCTTTATTTAATGTTAATTATATGTCCTTGTTGCAATTTTAGGGTTTAATGTTAGTTGAATATAGGGAAAAAATAAACTCCTCATTTTTTGTCAATGTATCTTTTTTTATATAATAGAAAGGCTAGGGCAAAGATTTTGTTATATATTTGCTTACAGTTATAGTGGGAGAATGGCTTTGGAAATGAATATGGCATAAGCATAAAAAGTGCAGATGTTAGAAGTCACTTTCTAACGTCTGCACTTTTTGTAGTATTTTTTATTGATTTGTTTTTGAGTATTCTCTATATCTTCTCAGAAAAGTTGATGTACTGATTCCAAGTCTTTTAGTAGCCTTAATGTCTCATTGCATTCTTCAAACTGAAGACTATTAATCACTTCGAAATAAGAACTCTTTCTACCATTCAGTTTTACCTGAAATGTTGGAAACTTGTAAATCCTTTTATCCGTTTCCACTTCTGATTTCATAATTTCTTTCATCTCTTCTTCATCTACTAAATTAGGGAACAAACATGAGCCATTGTCAAATATTGGAGCTATTGTATACTTATTGTCTTCTTTTATAAATCCCCAGTTAGCTCCATGACGATCAAAATTTCCAAGTAGAGCATCCATTATATATATTCTCCAACTAATATTTATTGAAGTAAGTATAATTTATATGTACTTTTAGGTCAGTAGAATTTCATTTTTATTCTGACTTATTTTTATTTTAAAAAACACTTCCTAAAAATCTCTTTTTAGAAAGTGCTTAATCTTTTTATTTAATAAATTATTTATCCAACTGCTTCATTGTTGGGAATAATAACACGTCTCTGATAGCTGCTGAATCTGTAAGTAACATACACATTCTGTCGATACCAAATCCGATACCGCCTGTTGGTGGCATACCGATTTCAAGTGCGTTCATGAAATCTTCATCTGTTGTATTAGCTTCTTCATCACCAAGTGCTAATAATTCTTCCTGAGCCTTGAATCTTTCTCTCTGATCAATTGGATCGTTAAGTTCTGAGTAAGCATTTGCCATTTCCCAGCCGTTCATGAAGAATTCGAAACGTTCAACATATTCAGGATTTTCAGGTTTCTTCTTTGTTAAAGGAGAAATCTCAATTGGATGATCCATAATAAATGTTGGCTGAATAAGGTGTTCTTCAACAAATTCCTCAAAGAATAAGTTTAAGATGTCACCCTTCTTATGGTGTTCTTCGTATTCTACATGATGTTCTTTTGCAAGTTCTCTAGCCTGTTCAACTGTTTCAACTTCGTTCCAGTCTACTCCTGCATATTTTTTAACTGCATCAACCATTGTAAGTCTTTCAAATGGCTTGCTTAAATCCATTTCGATTCCATTGTAAACAATCTTTGCACTACCACATACAGTTTCTGCAAGATGTCTGTAAAGATTTTCTGTTAAATCCATCATGCCATTGTAATCTGTGTATGCCTGGTATAATTCCATAAGTGTAAATTCAGGGTTGTGTCTTGTATCAACACCTTCATTACGGAAAACTCTACCGATTTCGTATACTCTTTCTAAGCCACCTACAATAAGTCTCTTAAGGTAAAGCTCTAATGAAATACGAAGTTTAACATCTTCATCTAATGCATTAAAATGAGTTTCAAATGGACGGGCTGCTGCACCACCTGCATTGTGTACAAGCATAGGTGTTTCAACTTCCATGAATCCCTGTCCGTCTAAGTATCTTCTAATTTCGCCGATAATCTTTGAACGCTTAACAAATACGTCCTTTGCTTCCTGATTCATAATAAGGTCTAAATATCTCTGACGATATCTTAAGTCTGTATTTGTTAAACCATGATGCTTTTCAGGTAAAATCTGTAAACTCTTTGTAAGTAAAGTTACTTCTGTTGCATGAATACTCATTTCACCTGTCTTTGTCTTAAATGGATATCCCTTAATTCCAACAATATCACCAATATCCATCTTCTTGAAGTCTTTGTATTCTTCAAATGGTTCTTCACAGATTTCGTTTCTTGCAACGTAAACCTGAATATTTCCCTGTAAATCCTGAATGTTACAGAATGAAGCCTTACCCATTACACGCTTTAACATAATACGACCTGCAACAGATACAAGCTTTGAAGGATCCTTTATTAACTTGCCTTCTTCATCATGTCCACATTCTAATTCGTCAAAATGTTCTTTAATTTCCATGCTGTGATGTGTTACATCATACTTTGTAATCTGGAAAGGATCTTTGCCTCTTTCCTGTAAGTCAGCTAACTTTTCGCGACGCACCTTTAAAAGTTGCTTTGTATCAACTTCCTGGTTGTTATTCTTATTTTGTCCTGCCATTTTTCTCTCCTCTGTTTTCGCAATTTAAAGCGCACCCGTAGTGCGCTCTTTATATTTTAAATATATTTATTTAGTCTTCTTAATTTCAAGAACTTTGTATTTTGAAACTGTTTCACCAATTTCAACTTCTACAACATCACCAACTTCGTGACCGATTAAAGCTGTTCCAATAGGTGATTCGTTTGAAATCTTGCCCTGTAAACTGTTAGTCTGTGTTGAACCAACAATGCTAAATTCAAGATCTTCATCATATTCAAAATCATGAATTACAATATGGCATCCAACACTAATCTTTGTATCATCAATATCATCTTCTCCAACAACTTCTACGTTCTTGAGGATTTTTTCGATTTCTTCGATACGAGCTTCAATATCTCTTTGTTCATCTTTTGCTGCATCATATTCAGCATTTTCTGATAAGTCACCCTGTTCTCTTGCTTCTTTAATCTTCTGAGCAACTTCTTTACGTTTATTTACCTTTAAATCTTCTAATTCAGCCTCAAGTTCCTGAAGACCTGCATAAGTAAGTATATTTTTCTTTGCATTATCTGCCATTATTGCTTCCTCCAATCAAATTTGTTCAAAGTTTTACACTTTATAATAACAAGAGCCTTTGCCATTGTCAACAAAAACCCCTTTATATTTTCCTTATTTTCCTAGATAAATTAAGGGTTTTCCAGCTTTTTTATCTGTAAGTACATATATATTGTAATCTCGCATTTATTAAGAACTCTTTTAGCACATCTATACCGCATTCTCTCGTTTATTAAGTCTTTTAGCATACGCACTACAATCTCTCATTTATTAAGTCTTTTAATTCTTCATATGTTTCCATTGTGTTACACAATCTTCTTAATTCAGCAGAATGTGGCAAACCACCTGTGTACCAGGCTATGTGTTTTCGCATTTCGTAAACTCCGGTATATTCACCTTTGTACTCCACAATAAGGTTGGCATGTTTTAAAATCATTTCCTTTACTTCCCCAGATGTTGGCTTGTCTATGAGCTTTCCTGTGTTTAAATACTCATTTATCTGTTTAAATATCCAAGGATTTCCTCTTGCTGCACGCCCAACCATAAGCCCGTCACACCCGGTATATTCTTTCATTGCTTTGGCATCTTCCGGTGTAAAAATATCACCATTTCCAATAACGGGTATATTAACCGCTTCTTTTACCTGTTTGATTGCATCCCAGTCAGCTTTTCCACTGTAGTATTGTTCCCTTGTACGCCCATGGACTGCAATGGCTGATACACCACAAGCTTCTGCAATTTTTGCAATTTCCGTTGCCTGTAGTTCTCCATCTTTAAAGCCTTTTCTTATTTTAATTGTTATGGGCTTAATGCTTTCCTTAACCATTTTTGTTAAAATTTCTTCAACAAGCTTTGGCTGAGTTAATAAATATGAACCTTCATGATTATTAACAATTTTAGGAACCGGACAGCCCATGTTAATATCAATAAAATCACAGGCTCCATAGGAAACTCTGCCTGTAATTTCTGCCATTATATCCGGATCTGAGCCAAACAACTGAATTCCTATTGGATGCTCGTCTTCGTCAATAGCAAGTAAATCTTTTGTTTTTTTATTGTTATATAAAATAGCCTTTGCGCTAACCATTTCAGAATATAAAATTCCGCATCCCTGCTCTTTGCAAAGCAGACGAAATGGCAGGTCCGTTACGCCTGCCATTGGTCCTAACGCTAAAGGGTTTTGAATTTCAAGATTACCAATTTTCATTATTCTATCCCTTTATTAGTTATTTTTTATTCTTTTCGTATATAATTCGCATTCCCTGCAAAGTAAGTTCTTTATCATATACATCGATACAGTCTGTGTTTTTGTATATAACATTTCCAAGACCACCTGTAGCAATAACTTTAAGGTCTTTTATTTTGCTTTCTTCCTTAATCTTATTGACAATATATTCAGTCTGACCTATATAACCATACACAATTCCTGCCTGCATGTTAGTGATTATGTCTTTTCCTAAAATAGAGTCAGGTTTTTTGATTTCAACTTCAGGAAGTTTTGCTGTTCCATCCCATAATGCTTTTGCACATATTTGAATTCCTGGTGAAATAACACCGGCTTCTAATGTACCGTTTTCGCTTATAAGGTCATAAGTTGTGGCTGTGCCAAAATCAATTACAATACATGGACCGCCATACAACTCATAAGCTGCAACAGCATCTACAATTCTGTCTGCTCCTACTTCTCTTGGATCAGTTCTGTTGATTTTTATTCCTGTTTTTGTGCCAACTCCTACAATAATAGGTTTGATTCCAAAATACTTCATTATACCACTGTTTAGTGAATACATTACTTTTGGAACAACAGAGGCAATTATTACATCGCTTATGGATGAAATGTCTATGCCTTTTCTCACTATCATTTCAGCAATCAATGAACCATATTCATCTGATGTTCTTGCTGACTGAGTCTTAAGTCGCAAATTTGCAAAAACTTTATCTCCTTTAAATAATCCCAATGTGATATTTGTATTTCCTACATCTACTGTTAGTAACATTATTCCGTTTCTCCTAAAACAAACACTTTATAGTACATTTCAAGAGCTTCTAAAAGCTCTCTTTTCTCTAATTGAATCTGATGAATCTTCAATCCGCTTCCGATTTCATCGTATAGCAAGTCGCCCTCGTCAGCCTGAGTTATAAGCTGCAGGTAACCATCTTCATCATATTCAACTATTAGTGTTCCACCTACCTCTTCAGTAAACATAACACACATAATTTGTAATTCCTGTTTTACCTGTTCCGGTAAATTGTTAAATTTAGGATTCAAATAATACTTTTTTTCATAGGAATTTGCCCCACACAAAACTCTATCTTCATTGTACATAATATTTTCACCTGTTTTATTTTTGCTTAATATCAGGGCATATCTTACATTAAAATACATTACTTTTCAAGTATTCTTTAACATCAAATATGCCCCAAGTATTATAACTAAACTTTAATAATCTGAATTTTCATAATTCTACATTATATTAAGTTTTTAATTTTTCTGATTTCTACATAATATTATTCTTTAATAACTTCTGCAAGTGCTTTTACGCTTCCTGCAATTCCCTGAATATCTGATGGGATAATAATCTTTGTAGCCTGACCATCTGCTGCTGCGGCAAAGGCTTCTAAACTCTTCATTGTAAGAACAGCTTCATCTGCTCCTGCTTCCTTAATTACCTTAATACCATCAGCTGTAGCCTGCTGCACCTTCAAAATAGCCTGGGCTTCACCCTCAGCTTCAAGAATCTTCTTCTGCTTCTCAGCGTCAGCCTTAAGAACTGCTGCTTCCTTGTCAGCCTGAGCATTTAAGATTGCTGCTTCTTTCTTACCTTCTGCAATAAGAACCGCTGACTTCTTCTCACCTTCAGCTCTAAGAATCTGTTCACGTTTCTCACGTTCGGCACGCATCTGTTTTTCCATTGCTTCCTGAATATCTCTTGGTGGAATAATGTTCTTAAGTTCGACTCTGTTTACCTTAATTCCCCATGGATCAGTTGCAACATCTAATTCTGTACGCATTTTTGCATTTATTGTTTCTCTTGATGTAAGTGTTTCATCAAGTTCCAAATCACCAACAATATTTCTAAGTGTTGTTGCTGTAAGTGACTTAATTGCCACTATTGGATTTTCAACACCGTAAGCATATAACTTTGGATCTGTAATCTGATAGAAAATAATAGTATCAATCTGCATTGTTACATTATCTCTTGTAATAACAGGCTGTGGTTCAAAGTCTGCAACCTGTTCCTTTAAATTAACTCTTCTTGATATTCTATCAAGAAAAGGCACCTTAAAGTGAATTCCTACAGACCATGTTTCTTTATATACGCCTAATCTTTCAATAACATATGAATGTGCCTGTGGTACAATCTTTACACATGTTGATGTGACAACAATTGCCAACACTATAACTACTAATAAAATTTCCATTTTTTCCCTCCTTATTTATATCTACTCTTTAATTTTCACAATAGCCTTAACACCCTCAATGGCTACAACTTCAACTAATGTGTTTTCCGGTATTATATCTTCATTAACGCTTCTGGCTGTCCATTCCATTCCGTCAATAAGAACCATTCCTTTTGCATTAATATTGTCTATTTCAGAAATAACTTTTCCGGTCTTTCCTTCCATTGATTCCACATTAGTCCTCTCGGCTTTGTTATTAATGTACTTTACCGCAATAGGTCTAAGCACTAACAATACGATTACCGTAACAACTATAAAAACAATTGCCTGAATAATCCAGTTCCCGGTAAACAATGATGTAACACAGGCAGCCAAAGCTCCAATTGCAAACCATATACAGGTCATTCCAAGGGAAATCAACTCCAGTGCCGCAAAAACTACAAACACTATTAACCATCCAATATAATTCATACGCCCTCCTTTTCTATATTTAACTGTTAGTTACATTTCTCTTACGGTCACAATGTCTACATTATATTACGTATAAATTCCCAATATAATGTGTTTATCTTTTGTAACCCTAATATTTGTTCAGTTAAAGAGCATTATAGCATTTGTGATAAAAAAAAGAAATCCCATTATAAAGGATTTCTTAAATGTATTTTATTTAAACTGTACATATTCCTGTTTTACATATCCATTATTGCCATTATAGTCAATTTCTATCCATTCACCGTCTTCTGCAATAATATCAAATTCATCTCCCTGCTCAGCGATTCCTAATGCCTCCGAATCTTCTGTGGCATCCTTTCTAACATTCAAAATATCAGTATTAATAACTATCTTAGAGCCTGTTGTGTTTTCAGTTTCAATATGTGTGTCCTCTACTGTTGCATCATTTCTATCAACTGCCGCTACTTTTTGCTCATCCTTATTTTTCACATCAATTGATTCTTTCTCACTAACAACCAACTGAGAGCTGTCTACTAAAACAATCTTGTCATTTCTTCCAATTACCGATGCGATTGTAATAATGGAAGCTATTGCAAATACTGCAATATAAAATATTCTATTTCTATGTATGTACAACTGTTTCTTTAATTCTTCTTTATTATTTATGTTCATCCTATTAACACCCAAACTAATCTATCTAATGCTTTAACAAATGTAGTCACTTACAATTAGTATTTATATAGAAATTCTATATCTTTAATTTAATAATTCATTTTTGTTACATATGTTAAATTTGTGTTCGTCATCTGTAATAAAATTTTAACAATTTTTCGACATAGTGTCAATGAAATATCTACGCTTTTCTTCCTATGTACATAAACTTCCAATCTTCCTTATAATCTTTTATTTGTCCACATATATATTATTTTTAACTTTTATTTCCATAATTTTATTACAAAAATATTCGCTTTTTTTGGCAAATGTTACAAACTTCAAGGTAAATCGTTGCATAATTTATTTAGTAGATGTATGATATTTGCGTGAAAGACAATTAAATTAGGGTTGATATATACTAATACATTAATACATGACTTGATTCACCCTGGTTAAATTCAAGGAGGATTATTTATTATGGCAACTAAAAAGGGAAACACAATCAGTACAAAAGCAGCTGAAACTAAAACAGAACCAAAGCAGGTTACTGTTTCTTCAATATTAAACGCAGAAGCAGAAAAGAAAACTACTGCTAAAGCTACTACAGAGAAGAAGGTTGTTGCTACTGAAGCAAAAAAAGTTACTGAAACAAAGAAGACTACTGCAGAAGCAAAGAAAGCTCCAGCTAAGAAAGCTGAAGAAACAAAAGCAACTGCTAAGAAGGTTGAAGAGCCTAAGAAAACAGTTACAAAGAAAGTTACAACAACAGAAAAGAAAGCTACTAAGACTACAGCTAAGAAAACAGCAGCTAAAAAGACTACTAAAAAAGAGTCAAACTTATATGTTCAGTTCCAGGGAATGGAATTTGATGCTAAGCAGATTGAAGAAGCTGTAAAGGCTGACTTCAAGGCAAAAAATAAAAAGAGAACAATAAATTCAGTTTCTATTTATGTAAAACCTGAAGATATGAAAGCATACTATGTTATCGATGGCATCATCGGTGATGTTGCTTTATAGGATTTAATTAAGAATCCATAAAAAATAGTTCCAAATGATATTGTTACATACAAAACAAATATCTTTGGAACTATTTTTTTGCAATTATTTTTTTAAAATTATTCTTTTTTTGTACCAGCTCATCTATAGTGGTACGTCTTCTATTCTTTGACGTTTTCTACAAAGTCATTTAATTTCTTTGCTAAAGCGTCTGCATCTAGTCCATGTACCAAACATGCTTCCTCTAAAGATTCTCCCTGAGCAGATGGACAGCCCACACAATGCATTCCCTCACTTAATAGAATTGGTATACATCCCATGTGAATGTCAATTATATCTGAAATAATCATATCTTTTGTTATTCTAGCCATTGAAATCCTCCATTACATCTTTTCAGGTTCAGGATAATCCTGACCGAAAGTTTCAACTGTAACTTTTTTCATTTTCTGTTCTTCTAAAGGCTTATCCATATAATCTGTTGCAACTGCTGCAATCTTATCAATAATATCTTCACCTTCTACAACTTTTCCAAAAGCTGCATACTGACCATCAAGATGTGGTGATGTTTCATGCATAATAAAGAACTGTGACCCTGCTGAATTTGGTTCCATTGTTCTTGCCATTGAAAGAACACCCTTTGTATGCTTTAAGTCATTTGCAAAACCATTATATGAAAATTCACCCTTAATAGAATATCCAGGTCCACCTACGCCTGTTCCCTGTGGATCTCCACCCTGAATCATAAAACCTCTGATTACTCTGTGGAAAATTACTCCATCATAAAAGCCTTTGTTTACTAAGCTTATAAAGTTATTTACTGTATTTGGAGCGATTTCAGGATATAATTCAGCCTTCATTACGTCTCCGTTTTCCATTTCGATTGTTACTATTGGATTCTGTGCCATTTTTCTCGTTCCTTTCTATTAAAATATTCTAAGTGCCAGACTTTATATTGCCCTGACAACCATTTTCTTATTTTGTCCAAAATTAAATTTCGGATTTCTAAATATTCTAACACATTTATTTTCACAGTACAACTTGCCTCTTTTCCAATATGAAACTTGTCTATTTTTCAATATAAAACTCGTCTTTTATTCTTAATAATGTAGCGCTTTTATGTGCCGGCATAATTTACTTTTTCTTACATTGTAGCGGTGCATATAGTAGCAAAAGATACATTCTTTTTTGTAGAGACGCACTTACTCAATAACTGTTTACATTTCGTGCAGAAATTCAGCTATAGGAACACGTATTTTACGTTGAAACAATTTTAGTTTTCTTTTTTACACCTTGTTCATAATTTCTTTACATCGAAAACACTCTTTTTTCACGTTTTCAAATTATTATATAAACATAAACAAAAGTTGCTATACATTTTGTTTATGTTTTTTCATAATTTTTTTGGATCGGATTTATCCGATTCCCTCCCTTTTTTATTATTAGAATATATTTGCGGAAAGGATGCAGAGATGCATCCTTTTTGCTGTCTAAAAAAAGACCACAGATTTGTTTTCAATTAATCTTCAAATGAACTCTCTCGCAAATGTTAGATTGTTATATTTAACTTCTTGTGAAAAATTCATTTCCAACAAATCTGTGATCTTTTACTTACGCCATATATTGTCTGCAAATAATATATGCCATGTATAAACAATAAATAAAGATTAGTAATATACCTTCTTTTCTTTCAATCTTCTTACTTGTAATTGCCACTACATAAACTATCACTGCCACAAGTAGTGCTACAACCGCATCAATCGCATTATTTAAAGTAACTGTTACAGGTGATATTGTAGCCGAAACGCCTAACACCAATAAAATGTTTGATATGTTAGAGCCAACTACATTTCCCACTGCCAAATCTGCTTCTCCTTTTTTCGCAGCAACGGCTGATGTAACAAGTTCAGGTAAAGATGTTCCCATTGCTACTACTGTAAGACCTACTAATGTTTCGCTCATACCTACCGCCAATGCAAGACTTTTGGCACAATCTACAACTACCTCTCCACCTACAACAATTGCTACTATACCACCAAGAATAAACCAAACACATTTGGACTTAGACATTAGAATATCTCCATCATCGCCCTGTGTTCTCTCTCTTAAAGCATAAGAAATTGTCCAAGCAATAAAACCTACAAACAGTAACAACAATAATATGCCGTCTATTCGTCCAACAGACCCTACTGTAGCATTTCCGTTTGAAAATTTAAGCAAATTCACATTTCCGATTATATCTCCAAACCACAATGCATCTCCTAATAAAAATATCAATATAAGGGAAATTATGGCTAAAAATGGGAACTCTCTCTTCAATATAGACTGTTTCACCTTAATGCTTGCAAAAAGAGCTGTTACACCCAAAACCATTAAAAGGTTAAATGTATTTGAACCGTCAACATTACTTACTGCAATAGCATTAGAGCCTTTTGCTGAAGCAAATGAACTTACGGCAAGTTCAGGTAGCGATGTTCCCACCGCAACAATTGTAAGTCCCACTACAATTGATGGAACTTTCAATCTTCTGGCAACTGCCACGCTTCCATCTACGAAAAAATCAGCCCCTTTAATAAGGAATAAAAATCCTACTAATAACAATAGAATATCCAATATTACTTTCATCTTTAATTTTCTCTCCTTAATCCCACTTTTAATATTGCAGGCTTTTACTTATTATCTTTTTATGAATAAATACTATTCTATACAATTATGCAAAACAACGCAAGAAAAATGTAGCACGGGACATTTCTTGTTAAACAAAAAGAATGTTGCTTGCGGCATTCTACGCGCCTAGCGCGTGTTGCTTTAGCAACATTTTTCATTTTGTGCTAGTGCGCATCCATAGTGGAACTTTTTATGTAATAAGAAATTCTGAAAGAATTTCTTATTACATAAAAAGAGCTTGCAATAAAAATCGCAAACTCCTTTTGAGGTTTTATTATAAATAGTAATTATAATTCAAATACTAAATCACCGTATGAAGGCATTGGCCATTCTTCTTTTGGCATAACTACTTCAAGTTCATCAGCCGGTTTTCTAAGTTCAGCCATTGCTTCCATAACTTCATCTTTGTAAGCAACTGCAACTGCCTGTGCATCTCCTGCGTTTGCAGCTTTTTCTGTTACTTCTGACAAGTTCTTAACTGCCTTCTTCATTTCAGCTAATTTTGCTGTAGCATCTGCTAACATTTCTGCCTGAATTGTTGCATCTACACCAGCTTCTTTTACTGCTAAAACAGTATCTGCAAGTTCTTTTGTATATTTAACTGTTGCAGGAATAATTAACTTGTTAGCCATATCTACCATTGTTAATGCTTCAATATTTCTAACACCTGCATACTGTTCAAATAAGATTTCCTTTCTTGCTGCTAATTCAGCTTTAGAAAGAATACCAAACTTACCATACATTTCAATTGTTGTATCATCTAATAATGCAGGTATTGCATCAATAATAGATTTGCAGTTTGGAAGACCTCTCTTTTCAGCTTCAACCGGCCATTCTTCTGAATATCCGTTTCCATTGAAGATAATTCTCTGATGTTCTCTCATTAACTTAGCTGTGTATTCTGTAACTGCTGTTTCGAAATCATCAGCCTTGCTTAACACTTCAACAGCCTTTTCAAACTGTTCAGCCATCATTGCGTTAAGAACTGTATTTACATCACCAATTGAGTTTGATGAAGCAACCATTCTAAATTCAAATCTGTTACCTGTAAATGCGAATGGTGATGTTCTGTTTCTATCTGTAGGATCCTTCTCAAGTTTTGGAAGTTTCTTAATACCAAAATCAATTTCTCCTGATGAAAGACTTGATGTAGCTTCACCATTTTTAATAATCTGATCTACAACGTCTCCAACCTGATCTCCTAAGTACATTGAGATAATTGCAGGTGGTGCTTCATTAGCTCCTAATCTGTGGTCATTACCTGTATTTGAAGCTGCTAATCTTAAAAGAACTGCATGTGTGTCAACAGCTGCCATTGTACAAGCTAATACTAACTGGAATAATGAGTTATTTTCAGGTTTTTTTCCAGGTTTAAATAAGTTAATTCCATCATCAGTTGTAAGTGACCAGTTGTTGTGCTTACCTGAACCGTTGATTCCATCAAATGGTTTTTCATGAAGTAAGCAAATTAAACCATGCTGTCTTGCTGTTTTCTTTAAAATATCCATTACTAAAAGGTTGTTATCTAAAGCAACATTTGAAATTGAAAAGATTGGGGCAATTTCAAACTGTCCTGGAGCAACCTCGCAATGTTCTGTTTTTGCTGTGATTCCTAACTTCCATAATTTCGCATCTATGTCTTCCATGAATGCTTTTACTCTTGGAGGAATTGCACCAAAATACTGGTCGTCCATTTCCTGTCCCTTAGGAGCAGGTGCTCCAAATAATGTACGTCCTGAGTAAATTAAGTCAGGTCTCTTCAAATATTTTTCCTTATCCACAAGGAAATATTCCTGTTCAGGTCCAACATATGAGTAAATTCTCTTTGTGTTTTCATTTCCAAATAATCTCATAAGTCTTACACCTTGCTTACTTACTGCATGCATTGCCTTAAGAAGTGGTGTCTTTGTGTCAAGTGATTCACCTGTATATGAGCAAAAAGCTGTTGGTATACAAAGTGTATCTTCTTTAATGTAAACAGGAGATGTAATGTCCCATGCTGTATATCCTCTTGCTCCACATGTTTCTCTAAGTCCACCTGAAGGGAATGAAGAAGCATCAGGTTCTCCCATTAATAATTCTTTTCCTGTAAATGTATTTTCAATTTTTCCATCAACTGGTACTGATGCAAATGAATCATGTTTTTCAGCTCCTACTGAAATAACATATGGTTGAAATACATGTGTATAGTGTGTAGCACCTTTTTCCAATGCCCATTCTTTCATAGCCTGAGCAACAACATCTGCCAAATCTTCTGTTATTTCTCCACCTTCATGCATAAGAGTTTTAACTCTCTCAAAATCACTTTTAGGTAAGCGAACTTTCATAACTGAGTCGTCAAATACGTTTTCTCCAAATACTTTTTCAATATTAACTCCCATAGTTTTCTGTTCCTTTCTCTACTAACATATTTCTTCCGCTATTTTAATTTACCCAAAAGAAAAAGGCACTTCTCCAAATATTCATTTTGAAGAACGCCCTTGTCCTTAATCTCATTCAGCGGTGAGGTCTCCCTCATTCGCAGACTAATTTACATCATATCTTTATAAAAATCAATAGCATCAAGGTATTTATCTAATTATTTAAACCTTTTTCTTAATTAAATTAAGTTTGTCCCCTATTTTTACATATTTTTACAACTTTTGCTAATCTACTACCTCTTCTCCTCTATACATACAAACAATCTGTCTGTTGCCATAATCGTCTACACAGGTAGAGCACATTATAATCTTATCATCCACTCCCGGAATGCCATAATCAAATTTCTGACTGCTTTTTCCAGCTACTAAATTAATCCATTTTTGGAAGGCAACATCATCATCAAAGCCGTATTTATAAACATCTTCATTGTTATCTTTTGCAGTAAATGTTGAAAAAACATAATATAGATAATGTTTATAGCCAACGTATATGTCAAATATCTGGTGTGCCTTAGCAAACTTGCTCTCTCTAAAACTCATTAGTCCTTTAAACATTGAGCCGTCAAGCATGTTATGACCGTACAAAATACACATTTTGCCATCAAGACCTGCCGTTCTATAGTCAAGGAATATGGCACCGGCGCCATTTGATATTTTGTCTGAACCTTTTTTTAAATAAAAGTCATTATCACTATGTTCTACTATTGGATACTGTATTCTTGTTCCATCTAATTTAATGTAACCTCTTGCTTCATCGTTGTACTGCAACATTGCTTTGTAATTCCAAACCCATGTTGTAAGAGATGAAGAATATTCACTTTTATTTTTCTTTGTTTTAGTTTTCTTATTTTCAGTCTTCTGTGTGAACATTTTGTTTATTTCTGCATACTTTGCCTCATCCTCTTTGTAATTCAAATAAGAATCCGTAAGGCTGTATGATGCATAAATAAGCACTGCTGCCGCACACACTAAAGCAACGTACCTGATAATGTTATAAGCTCGATTTGAAAGTTTCAGTTTTTTGCCTGTCTTCTTTCTTTCAGTTATATCTTCGACATTTTTCTTATTAGTATTATTTGTTGTTTCATTCATATCTTCAATATTTTTCTTATCAGTATTATTTGTTGTTTCATTCATGTCTTCAATGTTTTTCTTATCAGCATTATTCTGTTGTTTTTTATTTAATTCATCTTTTTTCTTATCTCGATTTTCCACAGTTTTGTCTTCCTTCTAAATATACTTATTTAAGTATAAAATTATTAGCATAAAAAGGCAAGTATATCCATAGTGGAACGTTTTTTCTGTAATAGGAAATTCTGAAAGAATTTCCTATTACAGAAAAAAACAACCGGGATGTAACATCCCAGTTGTTTTTTAATAAAATATGTTATTTTATATTAATTATTCAGCTTTTCCTACTGAACCGAAAAGTTCCATCTTTTCTTTTACAGTTGCCTTAATAGCTTCTGCACCTGGAGCAAGAAGTTTTCTAGGATCGAATCCCTTTCCTTCTAAGTCTTTTCCAGCTTCAATATATTTTCTTGTTGCATCAGCAAATGATAACTGACATTCTGTGTTTACGTTAATCTTTGATACTCCAAGATCAATAGCCTTCTTAATCATATCTTCAGGGATACCTGTACCACCATGAAGAACTAATGGCATAACTCCTGTCTTAGCCTGAATAGCATCAAGAGTTTCAAAGCTAAGTCCTTCCCAGTTGTCTGGATATTTTCCATGGATGTTACCAATACCTGCTGCAAGCATATCAACACCAAGGTCTGCTACTGCTTTACATTCATCAGGATCTGCACATTCGCCTCTACCGATAACTCCGTCTTCTTCACCACCAATTGAACCAACTTCAGCTTCAATTGACATATCCATGTTATGAGCTACTGATACTAATTCCTTAGTCTTTGCAATGTTTTCTTCGATTGGATAATGTGAACCATCAAACATGATTGATGTAAATCCAGCCTTAATACACTTGTAGCATCCTTCGTATGAACCATGGTCTAAGTGAAGAGCTACAGGAACTGTAATTCCTAATTCTTCATCCATAGCCTTAACCATAGCTGCAACTGTCTTAAATCCAGTCATGTACTTTCCAGCGCCTTCAGACACTCCTAAAATAACAGGGCTCTTTAATTCTTCTGCTGTTAAAAGAATTGACTTTGTCCATTCAAGGTTGTTGATGTTGAACTGTCCAACAGCATAGTGTCCTGCTTTTGCTTTTTCTAACATTTCTTTAGCTGATACTAACATAATGTACCTCCATATAATCTTATACTTTATTGTTAAATTTTAAACAACTAACTTTAGTATACCCCATTTTATCCTAATTGCCAACATTATTTTGCACTATTTTTGCACTATGTTACTTGTCATTCATATTAGGGAACAAATGCGATATGTCCAAATAATCAGGGATTCCTCTCTGATATTTTACAACAGGCTCTCCTAAAATAAGAGGATATGCGTAATCTATAAATTCCTGAGTTACATCATTGCCTCTAGCGTTAATCCATTCTCTAGGCACATGTTTTACAAGACCTGCAACATTCTGTACAGGTGTGTCAGACATTGTAACACAATATGGATCGTTTGCCTTTCTAATGGCTGTAACCATAACACCTGTTTTTCCTTCTATGGAAATATTAATAGCATGTCTTCCTAATCTGAAAGCTTCTCCTATATCAGTAATAGATGACATATGGGCGGCGCTTCTTTGAAGAATGTTAATTTCAACAGAACGCACCTTAACCTGTATATTCTGCTTAATAATATATTCCAAACACTTGCCTGTACCACTAAGCTGGCTGTGACCAAATGTATCTTCCACTGCTGTTGTAGCACTAACGTACTTGCCATTTGCATCTTTTATACCTTCAGATACAGCAATTACAACGTTATTGTATTTCTCCATTGCAGCCTTAACGTCTTCAATAAATTCTTCTTCCACAAAAGGAACTTCCGGAAGATAAATTAAGTGTGGTGCAAAATTATATTTGTTTCTGGCTAATACTGATGCGCCTGTAAGCCAACCAGCGTCACGTCCCATAATTTCTACAATTGTAACACTTTTAATTGGGTAAATTGAAGTGTCATGACCTATTTCTAATAATGTAGATGCTACATATTTAGCGGCTGAACCGTACCCTGGCGTATGGTCTGTAACACACAAGTCATTATCAATTGTCTTTGGAATTCCAATAATTTTAATATTGTTTCCAATTGTCTTTGCATACTGACTTAATTTGTCTACAGTATCCATTGAATCATTACCACCAATATAGAAAAATGCATCTATTTCATATTCCTTAAATTTCTTAAAAATATATGCGTATGGTGCATCATCTTCCTCATAATGTGGGAGCTGATATCTACATGAACCTAGGTACATAGAAGGTGATTTCTTAAGTAATTCTATGAACATAGGTGTTTCCTCAACTTTTTTAGTCAAATCCATAAGTCGTCCATTTAGTAACCCCTGAACTCCATTAAGAGAGCCATATACTGTTTTAAACTCTTTGCTGTCAATTGCACCCTGTATAACACCGGCAAGGCTGGCATTAATAGCTACTGTTGGGCCACCTGACTGAGCAACTAAACAATTTCTCATTTGATTTCCTCCGATAAATTAATTCCATATAAGTATACCCCAGTTTTCACCAAAAACCAACATCAATATTTAGAACAACAGTCAAAAAATTGCATACCTTATTATTGTAAAATAAAAAAAGGATGTAAATAATGAATTGTACAATGAATAGAAACTGCAATTGCAGTGGCAATACTATGTCCGGTTGCGGTCGCTCATGCAACATGTCCGGTGGTAATCGTCCTAATAACATGTCGGGTTTTGGTTGTTCTAATAATGCTACGCAAGGTTGTGGATGTTCCAATAATACTACGCAAAGCTGTGGTCCCTCAGGAAATATTTGTGGTTGTAAAAAAGCTGGCGGTTGTGGCTGTATGAAAACTGACGGTTGCGATATAGGCACAGAGCATGTGGACCATATGGCTCCCGGTATGTGTTATGTTCCATGGCAGAAATGGGAAGACATTTATTCTCCAGAAGAAGGATTTGCCAGAGGCACAATATTTGCTCAACTTGACAAGTCATATATAGGAAGGAAGTGTAAATAATGAAATGCGATAAAAAATCATTAATGAAAATTATTACTCAAACCAGTTTTGCACTTGACGACACAAGACTGTTTTTAGACACACATCCCAACTGTCAGGAGGCTATCATGTTTTATAACAAGGTGCAAAAAACAAGGGAGAGTGCATGGCGAGAATATGTTGATAACTTTGGTCCGCTTACTTTTTACGAAGTAAATGATGAAGATTACTGGCAATGGAATAAAGGCGATATGCCTTGGGAAGGAGGTAGTTGCTAATGTATGTATATGAAAAAAGACTGCAATGCCCTGTTAATATAAAAATAAGAAATCCTCAAACTGCCCAGTTCATACTCAGCCAGTATGGTGGTCCTGACGGTGAGGCTAGCGCAGCGTTCAGATATATGTCTCAGAAATTCACTTTTAAAAATCCTAGAGTTGCAGGACTTTTAAATGATATAGCATGTGAAGAACTTTCACACCTTGAAATAGTGGGAACTATCGTTCACCAGCTTGTTAAGGACTTACCTTGCGATGAAGTTGACACAGCCGGATTTGAAAAATACTACGTGGATCATACTCTTGGCGTATGGCCTCAATCTGCCGGTGGTGTGCCTTTCACAGCTACTGAATTCCAGTCATCAGGAGATCCTATTGCTGACTTAGTAGAGGATATGGCTGCCGAGCAGAAAGCAAGAAAAACATACGATAACATTTTATCTTTGGTAAAAGATTGCGAAGTTGCTGATCCAATTAAATTTTTAAGAAAAAGAGAAATCGTTCATTTCCAAAGATTTGGTGAAGCTCTCAGAATGGTTACTGAAGAAATGGATAAAAAGAATTTCTACGCAGTTAATCCTAGCAGTTGTATAAAAAGATAAGCTATAAATTAATTTTTAAACTATAAACTGCATAAAAAGATAAGTAGTAAATTAACTTTCAAAGTCATAAGATGTATAAATATAACGGTACAATCTAGTTTAAGTTCATATTATATGAACTATAACGGTTCTAAGTTTTGCGTTTCAGTAAAGCTTAGAGCCTTTTTTTATTGCACAAAAAAACCACATGAACTTAATCATGTGGTTTAAAACTGGCCCACAAGGATTCGAACCTTGAAAATGCTGGAGTCAGAGTCCAGTGCCTTACCATTTGGCGATGGGCCAATGTCTCGCGACAGGAAATATATTATCACAATGTCGGAAACAATGCAAGCACTTTTTTTATTTTTTTTCTTGTCCTGCTAAATAATTTGCAAATTGCTGTGCTGTTCTACCTGAAATTCCACCATGGCTAAGTTCCCACTTGTTTGCTTCTGCCTTGATTTCATCATCAGAGAGCTCAACGCCTAAACGTCTACACAACTGAATTGCAATTTCAAAATATTCTTTTTGACTTGGTTTGGAATAATTAATTGTCACACCAAATCTGTTAACCAATGATAATTTTTCTTCCATTGTATCTGATTTGTGTATACCATTATCAACCTGAACATCGCTTCTGTCGTTCCATGTTTCTTTTATTAAATGGCGTCTGTTTGATGTAGCATATATTAAAATATTTTCAGGTTTTGTTTCCACGCCACCTTCAATAACAGCCTTTAGGAACTTATATTCAATTTCGAATTCTTCAAATGATAAATCATCCATGTAAATAATAAACTTGTAGTTTCTGTTTTTTATTGCTGCTATTACATTAGATAAGTCCTTAAACTGATGCTTATATATTTCAATCATTCTAAGGCCTTTGTCATAATACTGGTTGACAATAGCCTTAATACTTGTTGACTTACCTGTACCGCTGTCACCAAATAGAAGGCAGTTATTTGCCTTTCTCCCTTCCACAAAAGCTTCTGTGTTATCAACAAGCTTTTTCTTTTGAATTTCATAGCCAACTAAATCATCCAGCATTACCTTATCCATATTATTAATTGCATGGAATTTGAAAGGAACTGTATCCGTTATTCTGAATGCCTTATTCAAGCCAAACATTCCAACACCATAATCCTTATAGAAATTTGTAACATGCTCAAAAAATTCTTTTTCATCTTTTGACTGTTCAAGCTTCTTACTTAATGTTCTTACTTTTTCGCTTACATTTTTGTTATACATTAATTCAGGTTTTCCAATTGCCTTATAATTTGATAACTGTTTAAAACAATCAATTCCTAAATCTTCTTCCATCGATGTAAAATCATAATCGAATAAAGCTTTAAACTGCTTAAAATCATTTTCAGCAAAATGATTTACACTTCCATTATTTGCACCAATTTTTTCACAAGTTAAGCTAAAAGGATTTTCATCTGTTATTAACAAATATGTAAGATAATTGTGCCATAAATTATCATCAAAGCCATAATCTGTTGACACTTCTAAAATTCTTTTAACCTGACAATATAATTCGGTGATAATTTCATCTTTCTTATAATCTGTTTCCTTATATTTTCTTATAATATCACTCAATTTCATTAAAATTGAATCTTTATCCATATCACCATATATAATTAATTTTGATACAATATTATACATTTCTTCGCCTCATTCTTTTCTATTGATTTAGATATACTTTTCTCTATTATTTATACAAAATGCATATGTGCATATTAATTTTTCTGCCCATAAATGCATATATATATCCGTTTATAAATTTGTGCATTTAAAGTAATAGAGGTCAGCATACGCCGACCTCTTTACACTAATACGCATCTTCGCAAATACGTACATATTAAACTGCTATTTATAGACTTCCGTGGAATGTTCTACTAATAACATCATCCTGCTGTTCTTTTGTTAACTTAATGAAGTTTACAGCATATCCTGATACACGGATTGTAAGCTGAGGATATTTTTCTGGATGTTTCTGAGCATCTAATAATGTATCTCTGTTTAATACATTAACGTTAAGATGATATCCTCCTTCTTCTGCATATCCGTCTATTAAAGAAACTAAATTATCAACCTGTTTTGCACTTGCTGCCATTTCAATTACCTCCTATTTCTCTTTTTCTAATAGTTTAATTCTGGATTCTTTGAATCCTTCAAGCACTATTTTCTTTGCAGCCATTGCCATCTCTTTTGTGGCTGGCTCTATATTTTCCAATGGATATTCAATGCCTAGTTCCTTGTACTTTTTCTTTGCCATGTCATGGTAAGGCAAAATATCTAATGCTTTTACCATCTTTAACTGACCAATAAAAAGTCCAAGTTCATATAAATATTTCTTATTAATAGTTATATGTGGAACTACAACATGTCTTATCCAAATCTTTATACCTTTTTTATCTAAGTAACGGGCAAAGGCTAAAATATTATCATTTGGCTGTTTACATAATTTCTTATGTTCTTCCGGATCAATATGTTTGATGTCCAGCATAACCAAATCCGTTACCGCCAGTAGTCTGTCTACCTTTTTCAGATATTCCGGATCGTCAGGTTTAAAAGTTACACCTGACGTATCCAGACAGGTATTAATTCCTCTTCGGTGTGATTCTTCGAACAGTTCTGTTAAGAAGTCTATCTGTACCATTGGTTCTCCACCTGTTGCAGTAATTCCACCGGTTTTATAAAAAGGACGTTTCTTCTCATACTGTTCAAGAATTTCATCTACTGTCATCTCTGTCCCACCAGCCATTGGCCATGTGTCAGGGTTATGACAGTATGCACATCTCATAGGACATCCCTTAAAGAAAACTACAAATCTTACTCCTGGTCCATCTACTGTTCCACAACTTTCAATTGAATGAATTATTCCTGTTGTCATTCTGAATTTCCTCTATTTTTAATAATTACTGCTGTAATTTGATAAGATCATCAATGTCTAATCCTAAATCATCAGCATCTAAATCACCTGTAAATACCTGGCAATCCTTACCAAGAGCATCTGGAACTACTGTAAATGTATCTGAGATACCATCTCTAGCGTTTTCAAATGGAATCTTAGCAACTGATGCAAGTGATGATACAGCACCGTGTGTATCTCTACCATGAAGTGGGTTAGCACCTGGTGCGAATGGCTGTCCAGCCTTTCTTCCGTCAGGTGTGTTACCTGTATTCTTACCATATGTTACGTTTGATGTAATAGTAAGAATTGACTGTGTAGGAACACTGTCTCTGTATGTGTAGTTCTGTCTTAAGTAACCCATGAACTTGTCAACGATCATTACTGCAAGACTATCTACTCTATCATCATCGTTACCATATTTAGGGAAATCTCCCTCTACTTCGTAATCTACTACAAGACCATCTTCGTCTCTGATAGCCTTAACCTTAGCATACTTAATAGCTGAAAGTGAGTCAGCTACTACTGAAAGTCCTGCAACACCTGTTGCGAACCATCTCTTAACGTGAGCATCATGTAATGCTAACTGAATTCTTTCGTATGAATATTTATCATGCATGTAGTGGATAATGTTAAGAGCGTTTACATATACTCCTGCTAACCACTTCATCATGTCTTCATATCTATCCATTACTTCATCATAATCAAGATATTCTGCTGTAATTGGTCTGTACTTTGGTCCTACCTGTACTTTTGTCTTTTCATCAACACCACCATTGATAGCGTATAATAAACATTTAGCAAGGTTTGCTCTAGCTCCGAAGAACTGCATTTCTTTACCAATTCTCATTGGAGATACACAACAAGCGATACCATAGTCATCACCATTGTACTGTCTCATTAAGTCATCGTTTTCGTACTGAATTGATGAGTAATCAATAGAAATCTTAGCACAGTACTTCTTGAATTCTTCTGGAAGTCTTGTTGACCATAAAACTGTTAAGTTTGGTTCTGGAGCTGCACCTAAGTTTTCTAATGTATGAAGATATCTGAATGATGTCTTTGTTACCATGTGACGTCCGTCAATACCTACACCACCGATTGATTCTGTAACCCAAACTGGATCACCAGCGAAGATTGAGTTGTATTCTGGAGTTCTTGCGAACTTAACGCATCTTAACTTCATAATGAAGTGATCGATGAATTCCTGAATCTGTTCTTCTGTAAATGTTCCGTTTGCTAAATCTCTCTGAGCGTAGCAGTCGATGAATGTTGATGTACGTCCAAGTGACATAGCTGCACCATTCTGTTCCTTAACTGCTGCTAAGTATCCAAGGTATAACCACTGAATAGCTTCCTGTACGTTCTGAGCTGGTCTTGAAATATCAAATCCGTAAATCTTACCTAATTCTTTTAATTCCTTAAGAGCTCTAATCTGTTCTGAATATTCTTCTCTATCACGGACAACGTCAGGTCTCATTTCTGTTGGTGTAGAAGCCTTCTGTGCTTCCTTGTCAACGATAAGTGTATCAACACCATATAAAGCAACTCTTCTGTAGTCACCGATGATACGTCCACGTCCGTAAGCATCAGGAAGACCTGTTACGATATGGTTTGTTCTACATGTTCTGATTTCTGGTGTGTAAGCATCGAATACACCAGCGTTATGTGTTTTTCTATAATTTGTATAAAAGTCTACAACTTCAGGATCTACTTCATATCCGTTGTCGCTACAAGCCTTCATAGCCATACGGATACCACCGTTTACCTGTAAGCTTCTCTTGAAAGGCTTATCAGTCTGGAAACCAACGATAGTTTCTTTGTCTTTATCTAAATATCCTGCACCATGTGATGTGATTGTTGATACAACCTTTGTATCCATATCAAGAACACCACCAGCTGCTCTTTCTTTCTTCTGAAGATCAAGTACCTGATTCCATAAATCTGTTGTGTTCTGTGTTGGTCCTGCTAAGAAGCTGGCATCACCATCATATGGTTCGTAGTTCTTCTGGATAAAATCTCTGACGTTGATTTCTTTTTCCCAAGCGCCGTTTTTGAATCCTTTCCATTCTTCTCTCATCTCTTTTTTTCCTCCTAAAAATAAATGTAAAGCTTAATAATTTATTTAGTGAATGACTAACGAAACGTAAGTAAATCTTCTACGGTCTTTCTCTTTGGAGCAACCGGTTCTTCAGCAGGGTAACCTACAGCAACTAAAGCCATAAGTTTCTGTCCTTCTGGAACTTCTAAGATTTCTTCTGCCTTGTTAATGTCATACAAGCCCATTATAACTGTTCCAAGACCTTTCTCATGAGCTGCCAAACACAATGTCTGTGTGGCAATTCCATTATCAAATGCCTGCCAGTTATCTTCACGAACAGTAGAATAACTACCGTCTCTTTCAAAACCTGAACGCTTATCAACAATTGTAGTTGCAATTATTGCAGGTGCCGCATTAATATTCTTCTGATTAAAAGGATAATCCTTGCAGCCTTCCTCTGCCAATCTGGCTTTGACTTTAGGGTCCGTTATGGCAATATAACGGGTAGTCTGTGTGTTTTTCCAAGATGGAGCAAATGAAGCAGTTTGTACTATATCTTCAAGAACATCTTTTGTAACTTCCTGTTCCTTAAACTGTCTAATGCTTCTTCTTGTTTTTATGCATGTAATAGTATCCATAAGTTCACCTCCATTATATTCTAGTTAGTATAACGTGATAACTTAATGACTTGTGCGTCGAATAAACGCAGTAACACACATAAAACGTCATTTTCACTAACTGTGAATAATATAACACTTTATAAATGGTTTTGCAATCATAAAACGATGAATATTTTGTTAATGCAAATTTCTTTTTTTCACTATGTAAATAGTGCAAAATACTTCAATAAGTGTTAGTATTTCTGCATATGCTTACTTTACAATTTTAATTATAAATATTTTATTTTTTATTTCTGTTGCAATTGCAACTTTTTTATTTTTTTGTTATATTTTTTCTATATAAATTTTGTAAGATTATACATAATTATTTAGAATAATTATTCACGTTAATGTATTTTTATGAGGTGATTTATGGAAAAAAGTAAACTTTTTTATAATATAAGCGAAGAATCTCAGACTTCAATGATGCATTGTTTTCATTCAACCACGAAAAAGTATTCTAACGGCGAGATTATTTCCTTTTTTGACAGCGATAATAAAGGCATTGGTATAGTTGAAAGTGGTTCAGCATGCGTAGTCGACGTTCTTCCTAACGGTTCCAGAACAATTTTAGAGAATTTAAATGAAGGGGATATTTTTGGCGGACTTTTTTATTTTCATGTTCCCAAAGACACTATTACTGTTGAAGCCACTGATTCATGTTTAATCAGATACATTGATTATGAACATTTAATAAAACGTTGTGAAAAAGCCTGTGCACACCACAGCCAACTGGTAAGTAATGTTTTGTTAATGATTCAGGACAAGACCAAGCAAATATGTGAGCATTTGGAAGTTCTCAGCCAACGTTCCATTAGAGAACGTATTCTATGCTATTTTGAAATCCTGGGAAGACAAAATAATTCCAAAACTTTTGAATTGCCTTTTACCAAAAGTGATATGGCAGACTACTTGTCCGTAGACCGAAGTGCCATGAGCAGAGAATTACAGAAAATGCGAAAAGATAAGCTTATAGAAGTTTCAAAAAGAAAGATTACATTATTATAGAAAGTTTTTGTATAAACATTCAATTGTGTATCCCTATGGAAACATTTCTTATTAAATAGAGAAAAGATTCTACATGTTCTAATTTAATCAAATTATATCAGCATTAGATTTTTCATTCTAATTTCCTGATACATTTTATAAATTTAAGAACTAAGTAGAATCTTTTCTTTATTATTAGTACGTCTTCAACTTACTTTTTAAATATTTAATTTTATCAGCATGTCTTAACTTACTTTTTATATACTTGATTTTTATCAGTTTGTCCTCAGCTTAACTTTGTATATTTTTATCAGTATATGTTAAGCTTAACTCTTTGTTTTTCGATTTTATTTTAAATCAATTGACTTAACTTCATCTTTTTCAGGGAATATTGCATTAAGTATAATTCCTACTAAAGCTGCAACTGCTAAACCTGAAAGGCTGATTGTTACACCATCGACTGTAAATGTTGCTGCACCTGCGTCACTAAAGTTAATTCCTAAAGCACATACAAATATTATTGCCGAAACAATTACGTTTCTTGACTTCTGGAAATCAACTCCGGCTTCAACTACGTTTCTTACACCGATTGCTGCAATCATTCCGTAAAGGATAAATGAAATACCACCAACAATTCCCATTGGCATAGCATTGATTACTGCTGCGAACTTAGGGCAGAATGAAAATACAATTGCAATATATGCTGCAATTCTTACAACTCTTGGATCGTATACTTTTGATAAAGCAAGAACACCTGTGTTTTCTCCGTATGTTGTATTTGCAGGTCCACCGAATAATGATGATAAAGATGTTGCAAGTCCGTCACCGATTAAAGTTCTGTGAAGTCCCGGATCATCGATATAATCTTTTCCAACTGTTGCTCCGATAGCACAAATATCACCAATATGTTCCATCATTGTTGCAATGGCAATTGGAATCATTGTTGTTAATGCTGTTGTGATTTTTGCTGTGTCAGCATAATCTACACCACCAAAAATTGTCTGGCTCCAGTCAATAGGGAAACCTATCCAAGCTGCTTTTGCAATAGTGTCTGTGTCAATTGGTGTAATCCAGCTAACACCAAATCCGTTACCGAAAATCAAAGCGATTAAATATGCTCCAACTACTCCTAATAAAATAGGAATAATCTTTGTCATTCCTTTTCCCCAAATATTGAAGAAAATTACAATTGCTAATGCAATAATAGCAAGTGGCCAACATGTTACACAGTTATTTAGTGCTGATGGTGCTAAGCAAAGACCAATTGCAATAATAATAGGTCCTGTTACAACAGGTGGGAATAATTTCATAACTTTCGAAACACCTATTAACTTAATACATAATGCAAGCACTAAATACAGCAAGCCTGCAAAAACTACACCTAAACATGCGTATGGTAACATTTCTAAATTTGCAGAACCATCTTTTGCCATAGGTGCTACTGTTGCATATCCGCCTAAGAATGCAAATGATGAGCCTAAAAATGCAGGAACTTTAAATTTTGTTAATAAATGAAATAATAAAGTTCCAAGACCTGCCATTAAAAGTGTTGTTTGAACATTAAGTCCTGTTAAAAGTGGTACTGTTACTGTTGCCCCAAACATGGCAAACATATGCTGAAAACCAAGAACGCCCATTTTGCCATAACCTAATTTTCTTGCATCATATACCGGCTCCCTACCGACATTGATTTTTTCTTTTGACATTGTCAAAATCCTCCCTTATACATTTTGTCATTGGTCATATTCCGTTTCCGTCCTAAAATACCTTAAACGGTTCAATTCTATCAAAATACAATTACTATTTCAATATAATAATTTAAGGATTTAATCTTATATAATTAGAATTTAATTTTATAATAACAATTTAGATTTAAGCTTACTAGGGATGCTCTTTTTGATTTTTCTTTTATTTTGCTTTTACTTCCAATGTAAATGATGAAGATGTCCTTCCATCTGCATTCCTGCAAAATTATTTTGTCTTAAACTTTCGTATAAAACAATTGCCACTGAATTTGCCAGATTCAAAGAACGAATTTCAGGATTCATTGGGATTCTGATGCACTGTTCTTTGTTGTCTACCAAAATTTCTTCAGGAATTCCTGCACTTTCTTTTCCAAACATAATGTAATCATCCGGGCCAAATTCCACATCTGAATATCTTTTTGGTGCTTTTGTAGTTGCATACCAGATTTTTGCATTTGGATTCTGTTCTACAAAATCGTTGTAGCAATCATAAATTGTAACATCCAAATCGTCCCAATAATCCATGCCTGCTCTTTTTAATGATTTCTCGTTAATTCTGAACCCCATTGGTTCTATAAGATGCAGCTTTGTGCCTGTGGCACAACATGTTCTTCCTATATTTCCTGTATTTTGTGGGATTTCAGGTTCTAATAAAACAATATTCATATATTCTTCTCTCCAACATTATTTTGACTAATACACACTTTCATTTGTAATAAGAATTTTTAGTTGGCAGTAATTAGTCATCTAATTAATCATTCTTCTGTTCCTGCTCTAGTCGCTTAACAAAGTCTTTTACTCGTACTATTGCAATTTTTAAATTTTCTAAAGAATATGCATAAGATATTCTAAGGAAGCCTTCGCCACAGTCACCAAAAGCTGTTCCTGGAACAACTGCCACTTTCTCTTCCTCCAATAATCTTGTTGCAAACTCTTCAGATGTCATGCCAAATTTCTTTATGCTAGGGAAAACATAAAATGCTCCGTATGGTTCAAAGCAATCTAAGCCCATCTCCCTAAATTCGTATAAAAGATATCTTCTTCTGTGATTATATGCTTCGCACATTTTTTCAACATCTTTGTCGCCGTTTCGTAATGCATCTACTGCTGCGTACTGGCTCGTTGTTGGTGCACACATTATTGCAAACTGGTGTATCTTAAGCATTTGTTCTAAAATCACCTGTGGGGCAGCTGCATATCCCAATCTCCAACCTGTCATTGCATATGATTTTGAAAAACCATTAATTACAACTGTTCTTTCTTTCATTCCAGGCATCGATGCAATTGACACATGCTTATCCTTATATGTAAGTTCCGAATAAATTTCATCAGACAAAACAAAAATGTCTTTTTCCACGCAGACTTTTGCGATTTCTTCTAAGTCTTCTTTCTCCATAATTGCACCTGTTGGGTTATTTGGGAAAGGCATTACAAGCATTTTTGTTTTATCAGTAATAGCGTCAAGCAATTCCTGCTTTGTAAGTCTGAACTCGTTTTCTTCTTTTAATTCAATAATTACAGGTACAGCGTGAATAAGCTGTGCACAAGGAACGTATGAAACATAACTTGGCTGTGGTATTAACACTTCATCTCCTGGATCAAGCATGGCTCTCATGGCCAAATCAATAGCTTCACTACCTCCTACTGTAACCATTATTTCGTGATTGTAGTCATATTCTACATTTATTTTTCTTTTTAGATAGTTTGATATCTCGATTTTTAATTCTTTTAATCCTGCATTGGATGTATAGAATGTTCTGCCTCTCTCTAAAGAGTAAATACCTTCTTCTCTTATATGCCATGGGGTATCAAAATCAGGTTCTCCAACACCTAGAGAAATTGCATCTTTCATTTCACTAACAATGTCAAAGAATTTTCTAATTCCCGATGGCTTAATATCAGTCATTATTTTTGACAATGGGTCTCTCATTATGGTGTCACCAATATCCTTTCTTCTTTGTCTTCTACAAGAATTGTTCCATAATCCTTGTATTTTTTAAGTATAAAATGTGTTGCTGTGTTTAATATTGAATCAAGAGTTGAAAGTTTGCTTGTTACAAACTGAGCAATTTCCTTCATTGTCTTTTCTTCAATAATTACTGTGAAGTCAAAACCACCTGACATTAAATATACTGCCTTAACTTCGTCATATCTCATAATTCTGTCAGCGATGTCATCAAAACCTGTTCCTCTTTGTGGTGTAACCTTTACCTCAATTAAAGCTGTAACTCTGTCTTCGTTAGTCTTTTCCCAATCTATCATAGTGTAATATCCGCATATTACTTTTTCTTTCTCCATGTCCGCTATGGCATTGGCGACTTCTGCTTCCTCCATACCTAACAAAATCGCGGCCTCTTTAAGATCGATTCTGCTTTTGTTTTCAATTAATCTTAAAATTTCTTCTCTCTTGCCTTCTTTCATGCCATAATCTCCTTTACTAAAAAATTTGTCGTACCTTGCCATTATACAACAAATTACATATATAAACATAGACTTTTATTTATATTTTTTTGATTTTTTTTAACATCATATATACAAATCAATAAAATAGCTTTACTTATACCTTTGGAAAACTTCTTCTAGCTGGTTATGTCTTGGTGGCTCCAAAAACCTTCTCTCGTCACCATGTACAACCACTCTATCGTTTCCGTCAGTGATTTTTCCAATAACATTTGCATAAAATCCATTGTCATTTAGCAATGCAGCTAACTGGGTTCCATTTTCTGTAACAAAAAGCACAGCCCCTGTGCCGTCAACCAGATAAGGATTGTAATCAAACAATTCTGCAATCTCAACTGTCTCCTGCCAAACAGGAATCTTTTCAAGTTCTATCTGGATGCCTTTATCTATGACAGATGCTAATTCCCACGCACTTGAGAAAACGCCTCTATCTCCCACACAATGTGCAAACTTGCAATGTTCTTTCCCGCAATATTTAACCTTAATACTTTTCCCATCACATCGTGCCTGTTCGCCTTGTTCTTCCGTATAGGATACATTCTTGCCATCTGATTCCAACACCGCATCCATGATTGGTTTCACATCTGTAAAATCACTTATTTCCAAGCAATCATCCACAAACTTAGCGTTAAACTTTTCTTTTATTTGGTTCAAATATTTTTTCGTCATTATTGATGTGGCACCAATTGCAATTGTGCCTGCCATAACTACTTCCATACCCGGTTTTATATCTGATGTGGACCATGTTTTTTCTGCTACGCCTAATACATTTATATGAACCATAGGTTCTGTAATGTCACTAATGTAAGTTTTGCATTGCATAATTTGTAACGAATGCATTTGGGCACTTTCATTAAAATTACGTACCATTCGTCCCAGTTGTTTTTCAGGAAACTCTTCCGGTATTGTTATTTCCAACTGAAGGTATTTAGGCGTGCCGCCCGCCACATAAATTTCATTTATTGATTTTTGAACGTAGAACTCTTCCGCGCCTTTAAACCAGCTTAATATAAAATTAGAAGACATTACTGCCGTAACATCTTCTAACTTAATATATGACGCATCTACACCCACTTTTATTCCCTCAGTTTTGTCAGTAACTTTTTTTAAAACTGAACGCTTATAAGCGATTTCGGAAATTTTTTCTGTTTTCATAGATGTACCACCTTATTCAGATTTTTTGTCTTTATCCTTGCTTGGACTTTTCTTTGTACTTGAGCTAGTATTCTTAGTACCTACTAAAGTTGTTGTCGGTGCCATTGCGTATGTACTTGTATGTACTAATTCTTTGCTTACCTGTTTTCCGTTCTCGTATGTAATCTTGTATAATTCAGCAACATAACCTACATGACCCGGTGTAACTTTCTTTGTTCCTGCCGGTAATGTTGGATCCTTCTTTGTTGCCGTCTTAATTGGAATAGTCTTGGTAGTCTTACTTACATATTCAACTGAATGACCTTTCTTTCTTGTGTCATGACCATAAATGTTGAATGTTATAGCACCTTCTGTATAAACACCCTGCACATAAATTGGTGCATCTGTGTTATTTTCAAAAACTAAATCCTTGTAATCACCTGCTAATGCAGCGTCCGCTGATAATGGAACATAAGATACTGCCATTGAGTGTGGATATCTCTCAACTACCTTAATTTCTGCATTAAGTAAAGCATTGTATAAAGTGCTTGATACCTGACAGATTCCTCCACCTAAACTATCAACCACAGAACCTTCTGAATATGTACCTGCCGGCTTCCAGCCATTGTCCTCTGTCCATGGAACTAAATGTTCATTACATGAGAATCTTTCTCCCGGATATACAACGTTGCCGTTTAACTTTTCTGCACCATTTCTGATGTTTGCGTTACGGTTTACAACACCTGCAGTAAACTGCGTTGTATAACTACCCATTGGTGTGTTAGAAACTTTCTTACAATCCTTTGTTGTGTACTTAGGTTTTGTAATCTTTGTAGTTGCTTCTAACTGAATGGCAGACTTCTTATCCCACTGTTTTTCTATGTATGAAACAAGCTGATTTGCTGTTGTTTCATAATCCACTTCACAACCTTCTTTTTCAGCAATAATCTTAAATCCATGACCTGTTGCCTTTAAAGAAGCATTTTTTGCATCAACGTTAAAAGCTTTACATAACTCTTCCAATTTTGCTTTCATTTTCTTCTGGTCAATGCCCATTTTCAGTTCAAATGTCTTGCCATTTTTCTTTAAATCAACACTGTCCTTGTATCTTTTTATAACATTACCTTGTTTTCCTACTTCCATTACCTGTTCCACAAGTTCCGTATTCTCCCACTTGTAGCCCAAATCTTTCAGGGTAGTAGTAATTTTGTCCTTGTTAATCCGTAACTGTACTTTTGTGTTTGTTTTTGTCTTCACATGGCTCTTTACGGCTTTTTTTACTTCCTTTTCTGTCATGTTACTAACATTAACAGAATCGATTTTAACTCCTTCTTTAACTACTTCATCAGAGTCTTCTGCTGCATTTGCCACATAACCTATGCCTAATAGCATCATCACTACACAAAGGATAATGCATATTTTCTTTAATCCTTTCATTTTTCCTCCGAGTGTTTTCCTTTTGTAAATTAGTTTTTATTTTCTTATTTGTATTTTTATTCAAATGTCGGCCTGCGTATTCCAGAAAATGCAAACTAACATAATTAATCAGATTAATTAAAAACTTGCAACCATTGTTACAACCATAGCTACAACAAGTATTAATGCAATTGCTCCTGCTATTATTTTCTGATTCTTTTTGTTATAAAAAAAGTTCATTTTTTCACCTCTTTGCTTTATTTTTCCAGATTTTGTGCCTACTATGGCACCCTACTTTAGGAAAGTATACCATAACTATGTTATTTGTCCTAGTCAAAAATTTTGCCCTTTTCAGAAAGAATTTTGTCTATTTTTCTAGATGCTTCATTCTTTGTTAGCGTATCAATGTCAAAATCCATTTTTATTTGGTGATAATTCATTAAATCACGTAAATATTTTTTCTGTTTATCCGTAATTGACTGCATTTTCTTAACCTTGTAAGAAAACTCGTAAGGCTTAAAAACTTCCGGATTAGTTTCTCCAAACTGCTCTAACAAAATCAAATATAATTGTGACGTAACACTTGCATCATTAAACGCTCTATGATGATTTTCATCTTTTATTCCATAATGCTCACACAAAAAATCCAATGCCCTGCTTTCTAAATCAGGTAGAAGTTTTCTTGCAATTTTCAGGGTATCCATACCTGATTTTTCAAAAGTCAGTTTTTCGTTTATGGCATTTTGTTTAAGGAAGCTATAGTCGAATCTTATATTATGTCCTAAAAGCAAGTCATCTCCTGCAAATTCAATAAACTCAGGTAAAACCTGCTGGATCTTATCCTGTCCCTTAATCATTTCGTTTGTAATACCAGTTAAATCTGTAATTCGTTCAGGAATTGGGATTCCTGGATATATAAGTTTAGAAAAAGTTTCAACTTTTCTGCCGTCTCTTACTTTTACGGCTCCAATTTCTATAATTCTGTCCCACTTTGGTCTTACGCCTGTTGTTTCTATATCAACACAAACGTAATCTTTTATTAAATCCATTAATACTCCTTCTCTCTATTCATTCCCATCAACATACTTTGTTACATTTATAATATTTGCTGCCTTTGATAACGGATCTCTGTTTTTGTAATCAAACAATAAATACTTACCGTCAATCACCTCAATGTGTGTCATGTGCTCAAACTGCTTTGAATTGAATTCTTTATAGAAATCCATCTTTTCAAGTAGTGCTTCATTTCTGTAAATACTTCTAATTTGCTTCTTATACTGTTCCTGATTTTTGGCAAAGGTCGGTCTTGATTTTGCATTTTCTCTTAAATAAAAATCAAATGTGAGAAGTTCCCTGAACCTCTCTAACTCTTCACTTTGCAAATTCAATGTTTTCTCGATAAATTCAAGAAGCAAATTGTATCTATTTACTCTTGAATGTTTCACGCCATTCTCACTGTTTTGCTTATAAAATTCTCCCAGCTTTTCAAACATTTCAAAGGGTGTCTCAAAATACTTGTCTAATGCCTCCATTGTATTTACAAACTGCAAACTGTTGTAATAAATTTCTACTACAGCCTCAACTTCTTTTAATTTCAGTACGTCATCAAAAGATACCCACTTAGTTTTAAGTACCTCATAAGGTGGTCTCTTACTATATTCTATTTCATATTTTGCTGCTTCAACTTCCATCATTGAGCCATGCAAAACCTTCAAAAATCCTAACTGTAGCTGGTCCGGTTTCATTCTGTAAACATCGTTAAAAGATTTTCCAAAAGATTGGTAATCTTCATAAGGAAGCCCAACAATCAAATCCAAATGCTGATGTATATTTTTTCCTTTTTTAATAATAGACGTTATTTCTTCAATTTCCTTAATATCCGTTTTTCTGTTAATGGCTTCAAGTGTTTTTTCATTAGTTGACTGAACGCCTATTTCTAACTGAATCAACCCTGGTCTCATTGTTTTCATTAATTCAAGTTCTTCTTTTGTCGTTAAATCAGCCGCTATTTCAAAATGAAAATTGGTAATTCCATTGTCGTGGTCTTTTATATACTGCCAGATTTCCATGGCGTGATTTTTGTTACAGTTAAAAGTTCTATCCACAAATTTTACCTGTGCAGTGTTGTTATCAAGGAAAAACTGCAACTCTTTTTTGACTATATCTATATCCCTGAAGCGAATTCTTTTATCTATGGATGAAAGACAATAACTGCATGAAAAAGGGCAACCTCTACTTGTTTCATAATAGATTATTTTATTTTCAAAATCCTTCATGTCCTTGTACACAAAAGGAACCTTCGACAAATCCATAGGGCATGTGTTTGGAATTTCAATAATTTCGTTGCCCTGACGATAAACCAACCCTTTTATATTTTTGTCCGTCAACTCGTCATCGTAGTTATCCAAAAATTCCTTAAAAGACTCCTCCCCTTCCTGACACATAACGTAATCTATTGCCGGATTTTCCATAAGCACATTTCTTGGATTGTAAGAAACCTCCGGTCCGCCCACTATTACAATGGTTTTGGGAGCTACCACTTTCAAGTCATTAATAACTTCCTTGGTAAGTGCAATGTTCCATATATAACAGGAAAAGCCCACCACATCTGCCTTCTCCGAATATATGTCAGACAATATTTCCTCCGGATATTGGTTTATTGTGTATTCTTTTATTTTAATTTGGTGCTTGTTTAGGCCGTATTTTTCGGCATAAGCTTTTAGACTGTACACAGCCAAATTAGAATGTATATATTTTGCATTTATTGCTACTAATAAAACTTTCATTTTACGCTCCTTGTTTTTGCTAATACAACAATAGTTTAATATGAAATAATTGTCAAAGTTTCCATGAACTTTTTATAAGAAAAATATTTCCATAAAAAAATAAAGCCAGCCCAAGAATATTGCTTGTCACATTCTACACACCGAATGCGTGCCCATTTGCAGCTATTTTCTTCTTACACGAAGTTGCCTCCCTAGTGGAACGTTTTTGTATAATAAGAAATTACTTCATAAATCCTTATTATACAAAAAATCGACCACAATAATTGTTTCTTACAATTACCATGATCGATTTCATTGCATCAAAAAAGCGGGTGATGGGAATCGAACCCACATATCCAGCTTGGAAGGCTGGTGTTCTACCACTGAACTACACCCGCGAATACTGCCTGGTTCCGGAATCGAACCAGAGACACGAGGATTTTCAGTCCTCTGCTCTACCAACTGAGCTAACCAGGCTTGCGATACCTCATATCTTGACGCACGTACGATTCTACACTACTTCATTCTAAAAGTCAAGCAAATCTTCTATAAAATTTTCCGTCCATATTCTTTTATATCCTCCAAAAGTAGTTCGTTTCTGCAAGTGTCCATGTTTAACAAATCCACACTATAAAGTGTCGGTAAATTACCTACCTCTTCTTCTATTACTTCTTCTGCTTTCATTAAAACCACCTATTTACATTAACTCTCTTAATTTGTCTAGAAACACCTATTTACAGTAACTCTCTTAGTTTACTTAAAAACGCCTCTTCACCAAAAGTATTTATTTTAAGGAATACACCTTTGCTTCCTCCAGCAGAAATTGCTGAAACACTGCCTCCCATTATTCCTCTTTCAATCTTTTTTAATATTGTATCAAAATTTCCATGTACTACTTTTTCTAATTTTGCCATTTTTCTCCCCTTTTCTTCTGTCTCTTTTATAATATATGATTTTGCCTCCTACGCTCAAATCATGGCTACACATACATTTCCGTACTTAGCGCTCTCATAATCAATATACTATATTCTATTTTTTCCTACAATATAAAAGACCTTCTGTTTTTGTAGCTTTTATATGTTTTCCAGTATTTTTTTATGATAAACAATATAATTTATCCAGGTAAAAATCATTAAAACCATATCCACAGTAGTTAATACCCAAACCACTTTTGTGTTCATAGTCGGGAATAACAAAAGTATAATTAATATTACATATGTAACAAATGTACATACCTTTCCATACCACTTTGCTCCTTCGATTTTGTGTCCTTTTCCAATTAGGATGGCTCCCATTATTGCCATATAGCCTTCTTTTAAAATATATAACGCTACCATATAAATAATCATTTTATACTTAAATGCCATCGTTAAAATGATGGCTCCTATTGTAATTTTGTCGGCTATTGGATCTAGCATTTTTCCAAAATCAGTAACCATGTTGAATTTTCGTGCAACTTTTCCGTCAAAAAAATCTGTCAAACCTGAGACGATAATTGTTGCAATTACGGGCCAATACGGACCCCCTTGCAATGAATTATAGAAAAAACTCATGTATACAAAAACTAGAATTATTCTAAAATACCCCATTATGTTTGGGATTGAAAAATATTCTTTTACAAATTCATTTTTCATAACTAATCAACTCCATTTAATTATTGTTTCCATCTTTAAAATTTCATAAAGCATTCCTGCTCCTATTTTCACTGCCATTAGTATACTCCAAAATTGATATTTTTAAAACAGAAAAGCCCACCTGAATACACAAGCGAGCTTTTTTGTTCTTCAAATTCTATATAGAGTTTATTCTATTTAGAACTTATATTTAACTTTTAAGTTATCTTCAACATAGCCATCTGTAAGGAAGACATCTGGATTGTAAATATCCAACTTAAAGCTTAAAGAAGATAAATCTTTTTCTTCAATATTATTATCCTGTAAATCATATATGTTCAAAGTTACGTTTTTCTTTGTACCCTTATTAATTTCTTCATATAATGATGAATTTAATGAATATCCATTTAAACTAACATCTCCGTCCATGCTAAAAGTCAAATCTTCTTCGCTATTATTTTCAATATACATCTTCACTTCTAAAGATCCTAATACAGAATGGAAATCGTAACCTGTAAACTTTATTAAAATATTGTTTTTGTTGTAAACCACTTTTTCCTTACTTTCTTCTTTCTTAGCTGTCTTCTTTTCTGTCTTTTGCTCTTTTGCAGCTTCTGTTTCATTTGAATTATCATTATTTGCAACAGCTTCTGTTTTTGTATCAGCATTTTCTTTTTTGTCCCCTGAACTACCTGCAGAACCTGATCCCACTGCAGCAACTATTACAACAACAATTACCCAAAACCACCATTTTTTATAGATTGGTTTCTTTGTTACTTCTACATTTTCTTTTCCCATAAAATTACCTCCTAAAACAACGTAAAAAACTCACGTCACAATTATATTTGTATCAATATAATTCTACATTTTGTGACATGAGTTTTGTTATGCTAATAGCATAATTGTTGTATTAATTTGTAGGCGGGAGAACTGTGGTTGCAATTCCCCAAAAAACAATCATTAAAAGAAGCCCCACACCTATTTGATACAGTATTCGTGATAGTCTTGAATTAAACTGTCTAGGCGGCAATCGTCTTGCAATATCTCCTATATTTGCAAAGTACATATATGGTATTATGCAACCAAGCATATAAAAAATCCCGCCTATGACTCTTTGTAACTGTGTATTGTATTTATATTCAATGAATACTGAATATGGTGCATACAAAATCATTCCATACATCATAATTGCAATTATCATAAAAATAAAATTGCCTCTTCTAAATCCGGGAATTGTTTTTATGAAATATTTTAGTGTAATTTTCGGTAATTCATCACTTTCACCATTGTTATTCTCAGTGCCAAACTCCATATCATTATAGCTACCGCTTCCGAAACCATTATCTTTTATTTTTTCTAATTCATTCTTTAGCTGTTCGACATTTTCATAACGGTTTGCAGGATCCATTTCCATACATTTAGCAATTATTTTATCCAATTCACTAAAAGAAGATAACTCTTTTAGAACCCCACCAATGGAATATATGTCACTTCGATTAGTTGTCTGGGCGAACCCGTACTGTTCCGGTGCTGCATATCCCACAGTGCCTAGCAAAGTTGTGTCGTGGGTTGCGTTTTCATTTTCTTTTCTTGAAATATCAAAATCAATAATTTTCAAGCTACCTTCGTTTGTAATTATTATGTTTTTAGGTTGAATATCTCTGTGTACAAGGTTTAATTTATGCATAGGTGCTAAGCCTTCACATAAAGCTATCCCTACATCAACAACCTGTTCTAAAGTTGCCTTTTTTTCCCGAAAATAATCATCCAGTCTTTTTCCATTTACATACTCTTCAATCTCTATGGTTTTATCCTCATCCCGAAAGCACTCTAGAACTTTTATAAGATTTTTATTTTTTATACTTTTTAAGAGACTGTAAACAGAAAAGCTTTCCTTTCCCATTTCCTTTTTTACCACAAGTTCTCCGGTGTCTTTGTTTCTCATTAAAGATGTTCTGCATTTTTTTGTATCCGATAATACCGATAACTCTTCGTATTTTGAAAGATAATACTCCATTGTAAAATTCATAATTTTTCCTATCTATATCCTGAAGTTTCTTTTGTTCTTCTTAAATTTATAATTAAACTACATTTAATTATAGCATATCTTATCTATTACTCATTCATTACTTTTTTACTATTACTTTTTCCATTGCTTTATCACATAACAATTTTCAATTAGGAATTTTAATTATCCTATTTTACTATTTTATTTTTCTACTTTAGTGTTTGCTTGCCTTTCCGTTTATATTGTATAATACTATGGTGACAAACTGCTTACTACACTTTGGTGGCAAAGCCCATTTCAAGCCTTGGAATATATATTTATTTCTGCTAATTTGGTAGAAATTATGCTGTCAGCATAACAAAATATTTGTCACAAAATGTATAATTTTATTTGAGTATCAAAAAAATATTAAAGGACGTTGAATATACATATGAAGACTACTGATGAATTAATTAAAGTCTTAGAAAACAGTGATAATCTTGAGACATATTTAGAAAATAATAAAGATAACTTTTCTAACATTTCTTTTACAGAATATTTGAATGCTTTAATGAAAAAATATAATCTTACAAAATCTCAGATAATTAACAACTCAAATATTCAGAAGAATTATGCTTATCAGATATTTGATGGTTCTAAAAAACCTTCAAGAGATAAAGTTTTGTGCCTTTGTTTCGCTATTGGTTTACATATGAAAGAAGCTAATACACTTTTAACTCTGGCCGGACACAGTATTCTTTATCCTAGAATTAAACGTGATAGTATAATCAGCTTTGGGTTAGAAAAGAAAGCATCTTTAATAGACATTAACATTACGCTTCACGAAATGGATGAAGCAATTCTTGAATAATTGAAATAATATGATTATATTTCTATAAAATATTTTAAAATGCTAAATATAAAAAACAAAACCTTAAAGATTAACCTAAACTAATCTTTAAGGTTTTTGTTTTACAAATATTATTTATTTGGATTTTATCTTTGTCCAAAGACTTGCACAATATTCCTTTATATCTCTTTTCTGATAGCCGAATTCTTCATTCTTTGGATTAGATGTATCCGGTGCACAGCCGGGATTTCCAGCATACGCATCATCACGATAATACTCGTATACAGATTGCACTGCACTATCATATCCAATATATGCAGTATTCTGCTTTGCCACATCTTTCTCTAGAAAATAATTCATAAACTTGTACGCTAAGTCTGCGTTTTTGCAACTTTTCGTCATAACCATGGCATCTGTCCACACATTGCTACCCTGTTTCGGTACAAAGAAGCTCATATTTTCATTTTCGGAAATTATATAAGCACCATCTCCTGAATAAACAACTGCCATTGCCTTGTTACCGGAAATCATGTTATCAATAACATCATCACCTACATAAACAGGTTTCATTATGTCTCTCTGTTTTTCCAGCCAGCTATAAGCCTTCTGCAGCTGCCCCTTATTTGTAGTGTTCATTGAATATCCTAAACTCTTTAAGGCAACCATAAAAGAATCTCTCTCTGAATCATACATATAAATCTGACCCCTGTACTTTTCGTTTTTGAGAATATCCCAACCTGTCTCTAAGTCTTTTTTATCCACTTTTGTTTTGTCATAAACAATACCTACTGTTCCCCAGTAATAAGGGACTGAATATTCCTGCTTTTTGTCAAACTCTCTGTTTAAAAGAGACGGTACAATATTTTTCTTATTTGTTATTTTGCTCCAATCAATTTTTTGTAGTTCACCTTCTTTGATTAAACGTTCAATCATGTAATCTGAAGGAACCACAATATCGTATTCTGAACCACTTTGAAGTTTAGTATAAAGAGATTCATTAGAATCATAAGTTTCATAAACTACCTTGCAGTCATACTTCTCCTCAAAGTTATCAATTAACTTAGTATCAACGTATTCACCACTGTTAAAAACCCTAAGAACAGGTCTGTTGTTAATATGATAAAATTTTGTAATACAAAATACTGTTACTATGCACGCTACAACCACACTACCTGTAATTGCAACTTTCTTAAACACACCTGAAGATGCATTTTCCATTGTAACTTTTTCTGCTCGTTTTCTTTTTACAATCTTTGGCACAAACTCCACCAAAACAAGAATGATTACAACCACCAGAATAAGCAGTGTTGAAAGTGCATTAATTGTTGGGTTAGTTCGTTTTGTCATGTTGTAAACTACAATTGATATATTAGAAACGCCATTTCCTGTTACAAAATAGGAAACAACGAAATCGTCAATTGACATTGTAAATGCCAAAAGCATACCGGCAAATATCCCCGGCTTAATCATTGGAAGAATTACTTTTGTTAACGCCTGAAAAGGTGTTGCACCCAAATCCATTGCCGCGTTTGCAAGATTGTGGTCCATTGTTTTTACTTTCGGATACACACTTATAATTACATAAGGTGTACAAAAAGCTATATGTGCCAAAAGCATTGTCACATAGCCTCTCTCCATTCTTGCAGATGTGAACAAAATCATTAATCCGATTGCCGTTACAATATCAGGATTCATAATCGGCATATTGTTTACATTTAAAAGCCATTCTTTTACAACTTTTCTGCTTCTTGACAGACCGATTGCCGTAATTGTTCCAAGAACTGTCGACACCAAAGTTGCAATTATTGCAATACTGATAGAAACATAAACTGCCGAAATAATGTTGCTGTCAGTTACTAATTTCTCATACCATTTTAAAGAAAATCCCGTAAATTTAGTTAAGGACTTTGATGAATTAAATGAAAATATCATTGTCACCAAAATCGGCAAATAGAAAAACAGGAACATTAGCGCTATATAAAGTTTTGGTCCTATGGAAAGTTTTTTCTTCATTACATACCTCCCTTGTTATCAGGATCAATCTTGTTCATTATGCGCATCATAAATAAAATGACTATTGCCAAAATCACTGAAATTGCACTTCCGAAATTCCAATCTCCCACTGAAATAAACTGATTTTCAATTAAATTACCAATAAGTACAAACTGATGTCCACCAAGTAAAACAGGAATAACGAAGGCTGATATTGATAATAAAAATACCATTGTTACACCGCTAATTACACCCGGCAACGACAGCTTCAAAGTTACTTTTGTGAATACTTTAAATCTGCTGGCGCCTAAATCGCTGGCTGCCTCAATTAATGAATAGTCCATTTTTGCAAGGGATGTGTGAATTGGTATTACCATAAACGGCACCAAATCACACACAAGTCCCATAACTACTGAAAAGTTTGTGTACATCATATTAACAGGATTAAGTCCTATCATTTTCAAAAATGAATTTACAATTCCGTTATCTGACAACAGACTAATCCATGCATAAGTTCTTAAAAGTGTGTTAATCCACATTGGAATTGTAACCAGCAAAATCAAAATACTCTGTGAATTTTCATCAAATTTTGCAATAAAATATGCCATTGGGTATGCCAATGCAAGACATATTACTGTTGTTATTACACCCATTTCAAGGGATTTTACAAATACACTTACATACACAGGATCTAAGATTTTTCTAAAATTATCTAATGTCAAATGAATTGTAAGTAATGAATTGTCTCCTGATGTAATGGAATAAAGGACTATTAAAACTAAGGGTAGTGCAATAAGCAAAAACGACCATATAATATATGGCTTTACCATTCCTTTGTAATGACTCATTTGCGCCTCCTTAGTTATCCATCTTGTGCATTACCTGTATATCAAATGGATCAATTGTAAGTCCGATAACACTACCCATTTCGATATTTTTTGTTGTATGCACTTTATATTTTCTGATATTTGTCTCCACAAGATATTCATAGTGAACACCCATAAATATTTTTGACACAATTTTGCCTGAAACTTTTCCGTCCTGTGGTTCTACCACCTGCATGTCTTCAGGTCTAAGCACAACTTCAATATTTTCGTTTTCTTTAAAGCCCTTGTCCACGCACTCCCACTGTACATCGTCAAAAACTACAAGGCAGTCTTTTGGCATTACACCTTCAATTATATTTGACTCCCCAATGAAATTTGCCACAAATCTGTTTTGTGGTTCGTTGTAAATATCCATTGGTGTACCAATCTGCTGTATGATTCCGTCATTCATTACAACAATTGTATCTGACATTGACAAAGCTTCTTCCTGGTCATGAGTTACAAAGATAAATGTAATTCCTACTTCCTTTTGAATCTTCTTAAGCTCCGCCTGCATGCCTTTTCTAAGTTTTGCATCCAATGCCGCTAGTGGTTCATCCAAAAGAAGAACTTTTGGTTCATTTACCAAAGCCCTTGCTATGGCAACTCGCTGCTGCTGACCACCTGACAGACTTGTAATATCTCTGTTTCCAAAGCCGGCAAGACCAACTAACGCAAGCATTTTTGTTACCTTCTCATCAATTTCCTTCTTGTCTTTTTTCTTTAAATTAAGACCAAAAGCAACATTATCATGAACATTCAAAAACGGAAATAATGCATACTTCTGAAAAACTGTATTTACCTCACGTTTGTAGGCGGGAACTTTTGCAATATCCTCACCGTTAAACATTACCTGACCATGACTTGGTTCTTCGAATCCTGCAATGATTCTAAGTATTGTTGTTTTTCCACAACCACTTGGTCCTAACAGTGTTAAAAATTCATTTTCATAAATGTTTAAGTCGATTCCTTTTAACACCTGATTATCGCCAAAATTCTTTGATAAATTCTTTAATTCTATAATCTTTTTTCCCATTTACACACACGCTCCAAAAATAATCAACGCTACTATATAAAACATTTGTATTAAAGTCAATATATTTCTGAAAAGAAGAAATAAAAAGAACAATGCTTTATAATTTAAAAACATTGTTCTTTCTAATCACTTTCTATATTTAATATTAAACTTCCTTTTTATCTAACTTTAAGCTTCTTTTCTTTGCTATATCCTGTAACAGATATCCCAAGAAAATCAAGGCACTTAAAATTGTAACAATTAATCCCGGCATGAAGAACGGTGTCATGTATTCCACACGTATGTTATGGTTTCCTTTTGAAAGTTTAACACCAAGATACGCTATACTTGAACTGAAAGTATCTGTTTTCTTTCCGTCAACGTATACTGTGTAGCCTTTACTGTAAGGAACTGACAGCTGTAGAATTTCATCCTTGTCAGCCTTAATTGTTCCTGTAATAAGATTTGTGTCCATCTTAACATTTTCAAGAGTATTTTCTTTTAGCTTGTTAATTCGGTTTGCATACTCTGAAATAGGTATTGTAACTGCATAGGCATCCTTGAAGTAGTATTTTCTCTTTTTATAAAACTTCAATCTAAACTGATTCTGCTCTTCTTTGGAGTAACCTAAATTAAGTACGTTTCCTCTTTTTACAAAATAGTTATCAGTCTTTGTTCCAATAACACGTAATCTTCCATATCCATGTCGGCTGTTAAATTTTGCAGCATGTCTGTCTACACTTGTATCTTTAGCATAAACATTGTCAAAAACTATGTAACTTTGGCTGTTCTTTTTGCCATCAAATGAGCATTTGTAAATGCCACCTTTGTGCACCTTCATTTTGAATTGGTTAATCTTCTTTTTCTTTTTAATTTTAACCTTGTCAATTTTCTTAACTTTCAAAGGCAGTTTTTTCACTGTAACTGACTTTGATTTATTTTCGATTCCATCTACTTTATTATCTACAACTGCACTTCCAAGTAATGCATATTCTTTCTCAACTAATGAAAGCTTATCGTACTGCTCTCTGGTCATATAATTGGAATATGTTACTCCAAGAGGGAGGGCATATTTATTTTCATAAATATTGTAGGTAAAGCCGTCTGAAACTTTTGTATCTATTTTTTCAAAACCATAAGGTTTTAAAAAGCCGTATGTTACATAATATTTAACTCCTGCTAAAGCCATCAAACCTGAACGTGTTTCAAGGCCTTTCATGACATAGGTTTTGTAATAGTTGGAAATACCCGTTGATACATACAAATCTGACATACCACTAGGTATAACGCTCCAATAAAATCCCGGCTGGTTAAAACCAAAATATGTGGAGCTGTTTTTCATATCAATATCTCTCTCGATTCGGTAAAATGAATCATCCTTTATTTCAGATGCTACTTTTGCCCCATTAATTCCCATATAATTATCAAGATTGCCGCGGTCCACATAAGTTGCACAGGTAAATAATTCCTTTGAACTAAATAGACCGTAACTGTTGCAGGCTATATTTATAGCTGCTACCAAAGTCATGCCATATAACAGTATGTATGAGTATTTCTTGTTTCTTATTAAGAAATAAACCACTAAGATAATTGTCGCAATAATTGCCAATATTGCTGCCTCATAGCATACAAAGGGCTTTCTTTGTGTTTTTCCAATTAGAAAAGCAATCACGCCTGCTAACAACATTAAAACACTTGAAACTATAGCCGGTATTTTCTTTATTTCTTTTAGTCTGTCAATTGCTATTACAAGCATTATCGTCAAAACAAGTACCATACCATAACTAAATCTCATTGTTGGATACGAGAAGCCATTCATTACTTTTCCCACGTATGGTGAACATAACATTAATAGTATTATTAAAAAGCCTAATATTATTTTTCTGTCTGATTTTTTCCAATTGGCAATTATAATGATAATTCCCAAAATACCAAGTATGCCAATGCCAGGTAAACACCAGTCATTTAAAACACTTGATGACACAAACATACTTTTAAACATTATCTTAAAATATTTGCTACTGCCGATTAATGGCGGCGTTACTAATTTTGCACTGTTTCTCTGATTGTTAAGGAATGCATAAACTGATGGAAATAATATAACTGCTGCCATTGCAATTCCCCAGACGTAAGCCAGAATTGTTTTGCCGATTTTGACAAAAAACTTCTTTATTCCTTCTGACTTATACATTCCAATTTGTCTTATGAAGAAATAAATTGCCGCCATTATTGTACTCATGTACATAAAATAATAATTGCTTGCAAATGCAAAAGCAACTACGATTGCAAGTGTACCTATCTTTTTGTTTTTTATTATTTTTTCCACACCTGCAATTAAAAGTGGCAAATACATTAAGCCGCAGAAAAACATTGGATGTTTGATTCCACCTATTAGTGCGAAACCTGAAAACGCATACAAAAGTGATGCCGGCAAAACAGAATAAATATTTGTTCTACCTATTGTTTTGCATAAATACGCAACTGCCAAACCACTTAAATACATTCTTACAAGTGCCAGAATCTGATATGTTAATTCTAACGAATCCTTTGGGAAAAACACTGTTAATAATGTAACAGGGTCTCCCAGACCATAATAATTAAGGGTTCCAATTACATCAAATCCCTGTCCTATGGTGTAATCTACCATAGCAAATTTCCCGGTTGTAAAAAATGTTATAAGAGCCTGTCTTATGTATTTCAATACAACCACATGCTGAAATGCTCCATCAACATTCCAAATAAAAGTCTTGCCACTTTGGGCAAAAACATAGCTTAGCCAAGAGGCTAACCCTACAAACAACAAAGTATAGGCAAGTAAAAATATCCCCGCCTTTCTTGCTTTACTATAATTTTTCATTTTTTTCTCCTTTTAGTCATCAACATTATATCACAATTTCCTCTTTCTGTCATCTTTACCCCGTCTTTTCTTATGAACCACTTTAATTCGCTTTTTACTTAAATTGTTATGAACTACTTTAACTTGATTTTTACTAAAATTATTGTGAACCACTTTTCCTTTAAATTATTTGCTTTTTCTTTGTGGTAATTTTGAAGTTCATAGGTTGTTCTAATAATAATAACGTAAAAATTGCGAAAAATATTGCATTTAAATAAGAATTAATTAAAACTTAAGGAAATCTTAAGATATGGATGGTAGGGCGAAAAAATCGCTGTATCAATTATTTGATACAACGATTTATATTATTTAATTATTTATGTTTTTTTAATTTCTATCTGATACCAATATATTCTTTAATAATGTCTAGCCTCTGTTCTGTGCGTCTACTAAATTCTTGCTATGGTAAATTTCTCTAAGCTTTGGCTTTTCGATTTTTCCTGTGGCATTTCTTGGTACTTCCGCAAAAATCACCTTTCTAGGTCTCTTATATCTTGGAAGTTCCTTACAGAATTCATTGATTTCTTCTTCTGTACATTCTGTATCAGGATTTAATTCAATGATTGCTGCGGAGATTTCACCTAAACGTTCATCCGCTAAGCCGATTACGGCAACGTCCTTTATTTTTGGATGCTTGCTTAAGAAGTTTTCAATCTGTACAGGATAAATATTTTCACCGCCACTAATGATAACATCTTTCTTTCTGTCAACTAAGTAAATAAAGCCGTCTTCGTCCATTTCAGCCATATCACCTGTGTAAAGCCAGCCATCCTTTAAGCAGGCTGCTGTTGCTTCCTCATCATTATAGTAACATGTCATAACTCCGGGACCTTTTACAATAAGTTCTCCAACTTCACCCTGAGCCACTTCATTGCCATCTGTATCAACTATCTTTGCTTTCCAGCCATAGCCGGGGATACCGATAGCACCTACTTTATGTATGTTTTCCACGCCTAGATGTACGCAACCAGGTCCAATTGATTCGCTTAAACCATAGTTTGTGTCGTACTGATGATGTGGAAAATATTCTTTCCAACGTTTAATCAGACTCTGTGGTACAGGCTGTGCTCCAATATGCATCAATCTCCACTGGTCTAAATTATAATCTTCTTTTTTAATTTCTCCTCTGTCTAATGCAAGAAGAATGTCCTGAGCCCAAGGAACTAATAACCATACAATTGTACATTTTTCATTAGAAACTGTTTCCATTATTGTTTTTGGTGTTACACCTTTTAGAAGGACTGCCTTGCCACCTGTTAATAAGCTACCGAACCAATGCATTTTTGCACCTGTATGGTAAAGAGGTGGTATGCACAAAAATACATCATCTTTTGTTTGTCCATGATGATTCTGTTCAACCTTTGCTGCATGCATAAGGCTTTCGTGATTATGTAAAATAGCCTTTGGAAATCCTGTTGTACCTGATGAAAAATAAATAGCTGCATCGTCCTTGTCTGTGATTTTCACGTCCGGTGAAAGTGATGAACAGTTAGATACCAATTCATTGTAGTCCTCGGCAAATGATGGACAGTCACCGCCTACATAGAAAAGAATTCTCTTTTCATCTATTTCATCAACTATTTCCTCTAATCTTCCAATAAATTCAGGTCCAAAGAAAAGCACGTCTGTTTCTGATAATTCTAAACAGTATTTAATTTCATGTTCGTCAAATCTAAAGTTCATTGGAACTGCCAAAGCTCCCATTTTCAAAATACCAAAGTAAATAGGTAACCATTCTAAACAGTTCATCATAAGAATGGCAACTTTGTCTCCTTTTCTGACACCACGACTAATTAACAAATTAGCAACCCTGTTTGCCTTTTCGTTAAATACATGCCATGTAATTTCTCTTCTATATTGCTGACGCAAATCCGGCTGAATCAATTCATATTCACGCCATGTAACTCTCTTTTTCTCCTGAATTTCAGGATTAATTTCTACTAAAGCCACATCATCTGCAAATTCTTTTGCATTTCTCTCCAATAATTCTGTAATTGGCATTTACTTGTCCTTCTCTCTCTTTATTTTGATGTATAACATTATCTATAAATGTTATTTTTAGTTTCTACACTAAAACATTGTCTATGAATATTGTTTCATTTCTGCAATATAACACTGCCTGACAATGTTACGTTTTTGATTTCTTCTATGTTAGAACTTCTTAATTATGATTTATAGTTTAAATGCCTTATAATCTCTAACCTAGAAAAAATTAAATAAGTTATTTGCGTTTTCGCCTAAAATAATTTTATTTTCTTTTTCTGATAATCCTACTTTTTCAAAATCTTCCAAAGCCTGCTTTTGGTCGTACCATGGAGTGTCTGTTCCAAAAATAACTTTGTCTGCCCCATGTTTTCTGACTATTCTCGCAAATTGTTCCTGTGATATTTTTACAGGGAATTTTTTATTTAGTACAGCTGCTGTGTCAAAATACATTGGAAGACCGGCTAATTTTTCTTCTACTTCATCCCACATTCTCCAACCGCCTAAATGTGCCAAAATAAGCTTCTCCGGCTGAATGTGTTTCCACAAATTAAGAACCATGTCAGGGGTACAATGCACTCTGCCTGGCAAACCTACGTCCTCACCTGCATGTACAATAATTCCCAAGTCTTTGTTTGCTGCGTAATCAATTAATCTTAAATACTTTTCGTCATCAAAAAAAGTATTCTGATAGTCAGGATGAATTTTTATGGCTTTTAAATCCATTGCCACAATGTCATCAATTATCTCTTTGTAATTCTCACAATCAGGATGAATTGCCCCAAAATAAAAGATTTTGTTTTCTGACATTTTCTCATTGTATTCCACTGATAGTCTGTTAATTTTTTCAGGCTGCTTTGTGTTGGTAGCTACGGGACAAACCACTGACAGGTCTATGCCTGCATTGTAGGTGCTTTCTATTAATCCCTGCAATGTTGGTATTCTCTCGTGTTTTACCACCATCTTCTGACCTTTTAAGATTTCTTTTTCCATGTTGGCTATAGTCTTATCTGCTATAGCCTCAGGAAATGTATGTGCATGAATATCAATTATCATTAACCTATTTCGTAACCTCTCTCAAATGCTTTTACGTTGATGTCAATTGTTTTTGGTGGAACTTTTTTCTTGATTACTTCAATCCACTGCTCCTTCTCAAAATCCATTTTGCTTGCTGCAACACCAAGAATAATTACGTTAAATACTCTTGAATTACCTAATTCTAAAGCTTCTTTCTGAGCATCAACTGATATAACTTTATATTTCTCAGAAAGATGTTCAATTATACCTTCAGGGTATTTTGCTACACCTGTTACAACAGGCATAGGATCTATTTTCTGATCATTTACAATAATTACTCCGTCTTTCTTTAAGAAATGTGCGTAACGTAATGCCTCTAATTTTTCAAAGGCAATAAGCACATCTGCCTGACCTTCTTCAACAATTGGCTCTGTTACTTTTTCGCCATATCTTACATAAGTAACAACGCTACCGCCACGCTGTGCCATACCGTGTACTTCTGAAAGTTTTACATCATATCCGTTTTCTACAGTGATACCACCTAAAATTCTACTTGTAAGGAGAGTACCCTGACCACCAACGCCTACTATCATAATATTCTTTGTTTCTGCCATGATTATTCTCCTCTTCTTTCTAATTCAATTGCTCCGAATTTACAGTTACTCATACAAAGTCCACAACCATTACACATTGTCTTATCAATTGCAACTGTTCCGTCTGCATTCTTTGTCATTGCAGGACAACCTGGAACTAAACACTGACCACATTTTACGCATTTTTCAGGAATTGTGTAACACTTGCCCTTTGGAACAAATGATTTTAACAATGCACATGGTGACTGTGAAATAATTACAGAAACTTCGTCTCTTGCAACTTCTTCTTTTACAACCTTTGCTAATCTGTCAACATCAAATGCATCAACAACTTCTACGTGCTGTACACCTAATGCCTTACATAAATCTACTAAATCTACTGCATAAGCCGGTTCTCCTGCTAAAGTCTTTCCTGTAGCCGGATGATCCTGATGACCTGTCATACCTGTTGTTGAGTTGTCGAGAATAATAACTGTTCCTGTTGATTTGTTGTATACCATGTTCATAAGTGAGTTTACACCTGTATGTAAAAATGTACTGTCACCTATTACTGCAACCCAATTCTTAATGTATTCTTTACCTTTTGCCTTCTCCATACCATGAAGAGTTGAAATACTTGAACCCATACATAATGTAGTGTCAACTACTCCAAGTGGATTAACTGCACCTAATGTGTAGCATCCAATATCGCCTGCTGCATGAATTCTTAATTTCTTTAATACTGAATATGTACTTCTATGTGGACAACCAGGACAAAGAATTGGTGGTCTTGCAGGTGCTTCTTCTGCTTCTGCTATTTCTACTTTTTCCCCAAGGAGTTTTTCTCTTAACATGTTTGCACTGTATTCTCCCTGAATTGTAAATAAATTCTTACCATCACATTCAATTCCCATTGCCTTAACTTGTTCTTCAATTACAGGTTCAAGTTCTTCTACAACTACAACTCTGTCAACCTTGCTTGCAAATTCCTTAATTAAATCTTTTGCTAAAGGATGAACCATACCAAGTTTAAGCACTGATGCATTTGGTAATGCTTCTTTTACATACTGGTAAGGAATACCACTTGTAATAATACCGATGCTTGTGTCGTTGTATTCAACCTTGTTAATATCTAATGTGCATGCATCTTTTTCTAGTCTCTTCATACGTTCTTCTACACGTACATGTGCCTTAATTGCGTTTCCTGGCATCATTACATTTTTTGCAACATTTCTTTCGTAAGGTTTGTCTTCTACTTCTACTCTATCTTCTAAATTAACAATTCCCTGTGAATGAGCAAGTCTTGTTGTTGTTCTTAAAATAATTGGTGTATCGTATTCTTCTGATATTTCATACGCTCTCTTTGTAAACACTCTTGCTTCTTCACTGTCTGATGGTTCAATAACGGGAATCATTGCCGCACGACCTACCATTCTTGTATCCTGTTCGTTCTGTGAACTGTAAATTCCCGGATCATCTGCAACAACTACTACCATACCACCATTTACTCCAATGTATGAACCTGAATAAAGTGGATCTGCTGCTACATTTAAACCAACCATCTTCATCATTGTCATAGAACGGATTCCTGCCATAGATGCACCGATAGCCACTTCGGCAGCAACCTTTTCATTTGGAGCCCATTCTGCATAAATACCATCATATTTCACTACGTTTTCGCTTACTTCTGTACTTGGAGTCCCAGGGTATGCTGATGTCACCTTAACTCCTGCTTCGTAAGCACCTCTGGCAATAGCTTCATTGCCTAACATAATTGTCTTTTTACTCACTTTTATATCCTACCTCTCTTTTAAAATAGACATTTTTTTCACTGCTTTAAAGTCATAAAGTATATTATAATTTATCCATTTCTATAAGTCAATGAAACCCACCACTAGAAAAGGCATCCCTTTGTGCCTGTTCCTGCAACACGGGATGCCTTTTACTTCTACTGAAGTCTTTGAATCATAGCCACTAAAGTGTCAATGTTTTCAAAGTTTTCTTCTGTTTTTTCTTCCATTGTTATTTCAATATCAAACTTATCTTCCAGTTCTGCAATTAACGCAATTATGTCCATGGAATCTAAATCTTCCGGAAGGTTCATGTCCTCATCGTTTACATCAATGTCTGGGCATATCATTTCTAAAATTTCAATAACTTCATCTCTCATATTCATTCTCCAATCTTTCTTTAATTATTTTCCAATGCTTTCAACTGTTTTCTTATGATTTTTCCATTGAAAGTTCTTGGAATTTCATCTATAACCTCAAAAGTCTTTGGCACTTTTAAAGATTCAAGTTTTGATAAAAGATACTTGGAAAGCTCTTTTTGATCCAGTTGATATCCTTCATTTAAAGTTACAAACAACTTAGGGGCTTCACCTGTTATTTCATCTTTAATCGGGATACATGCGCAATCTTTAATCATTTCATGCTTCATAGCTACTTCTTCTATTTCAGTAGGTGCAATTTTGATTCCACCCATGTTAATAACATCTCCCTGTCTGCCAAGAAGATACACTAAGCCATCCTCACCTAAGTAGCCTAAATCATTTGTATACACAACACCGTTTTCATCCATCACTTCTTTAGTAATTTCAGGTTCCTTGTAATAAGAACGCATATTCATTTTACCTTTAAAAGCAAGTATGCCCGGTTTTTCCAACGAAGCTTCTACTATATTTCGCTTGTCATCTACAAATAAGATTTCTGTATTAACTGTTGTTCGGCCAATACATTTTTTCTTGTGACCATATTTGCTAAATTCCAAAATCACTGTACAACCTGACTCTGTAGCCCCGTATGTATTGTACAATCTTGTAGTTGGAAACATTTTTGTTAATATTTCTTTATTTGTTTCAGACAATGGTGCTGAACCTAACTGAATATAGTGAAATTGATTATCATAGGTTGCAAATCTGTCCTTTGCAAATTTTAGAACCTGCTCAAGTATTGCAGGTACAAAAGTAATTGCTGTAATTTTGTATCTGTCTAATAATTTGAAAAAGTCCTCTACAAACTTGATTCCATCTGTTAAAACAATTGAACTTCCATTGTAAATTGCACCGTAAGATCTTCTTATTGCCAGGGAATGATTAATTGGTGTAGTAATCAATTCTATCTCATCCTTTTCCATACCAACACTGTCAATAACGTTTTGTGCAATAGCTACATTACACCCAAATGTAACTTCAATTCCTTTTGACTTTCCTGTTGTCCCTGTAGTAAACAAAATTTCGGACAAATCATCACTAGCCGGTAAACTAAATTCTTTTGAATTAACGGCTTCAATACTGTCTGAGCTTTCGTTTAACACTACATTTTCACTGTTGTCTGTATTTTCATTTGGTGTTACTGCCTCATTATTTTGGACAACCTTAAACATTTCCTTCAAACTAATATTATTAACAGTTGTATTCTTTACAGGTTTTTCTGCTAAATAAATATTTGAATCAACGAAATTCATTATTTCCATAATACGGTCGTCTTTTATGGCTTTTTCAAGAGGGCAAACAGCACCACCTGCTAGTTGTACACCGAAAACTCCTAACAAAAATTCAACTTTCTGTGCTCCTCGAATAACAACCATATCTCCTTTTTGTACGCCTTTTTCCTGAAGATAAACTGCCGCCTTTTTTACCATGTTCCAAAATTCTTTATAAGTAACCTGATTTTTCTTATCACCTACACATAATTTGTCAGGTGTTTTCTCAGCATTTATTTTTAATGCTTCAACAATTGAACTTATCTGTTCTTCCATTTTTGTGTCCTTTCTTCAATTAGAGATTACTAAAACTGTCCATAAACAAATGCTCCTGCATTATATCCTGAACCATATATACCAAATATAATAATTCCGAATATTAAACCAAAATATAATATCCAACGGAAAATAATATTCTGTTCGCAAATTACATCTCTAATGCCCTTGTTATCTTTATCAAACTTTTCCTGTAACATGCTAACACACCAAACTAACCCAATTAAAATAAGCGATAGTGTAAACCCATGTCTGTCCAGTCCAAAAGAATATAGGCTTTCGTCCCATAATGTATGTAAGCCAAAATTTCTCAAATCAAAAGTTCTTTTGATAATCAATACTGCATGATGGAAACCTGCTGTAGATACAAAAAATATTCTACCAATGGCGGACAATAAGAATGTTCTTGCCATTCTAAATAAATTAAATGAAAAACATTCAGTGTTAATATGCAATAACTTATTTAATTTCTGTATTGGTACATCAAACACTGCCCCAAGTATAATCAAGATTCCATGATACACACCCCATAGCACGTAGCACATTGCCGCTCCATGCCACATACCTGTTACAATCCATACGCATGCTGCAGGGATTACTGTTGAAAATGCTCTTGATGCCTGATTGCCCCACTTCTTTCTTGTAAATCTGTTAATTGATTTACAAAGTTTCGACATTGAAACAGGATAAAGTAAATAATCCTTAAACCAGGCTCCAAGTGTAATGTGCCATCTTCTCCAAAACTCCGGCATGTTTTTTGAAAAATAAGGATGCCAAAAATTTCTTTCCAACTCTATTCCAAAAATCTGTGAAACACCTCTTGCAATATCCATGCACCCTGTCCAGTCTAAATACAACTGCATTGAGAAAAATATAATTGCAAGCACTAACGGTAAACCTGTAACCTCGTCCCACTTTGCATATACACCGTTAGCGAAAATAGACAACCTGTCTGCAATAACCATTTTTTCAAAATAACCCCATAACATTAACAGCAAACCTTTTTTTACTCTGTCATAATCAAACTTATATCTTTGATTAAACTGTTCTGCTAATTTGTTATATCTGCCAATTGGTCCCTGAACTATGTGTGGAAAATACGATGTGAACAAAGCAAGCTTCAAAATATTTTTCTCTGCTCTATATCGCTTCCAATAAACATCGAGTATGTATCCTACTGTCATAAAAGTATAAAATGATATACCAAGTGGTAAAACAAAACTCACAGATTTTGACCAGTCAACTCCAAACTTTGCAAGCACTGCGGACATACCGCGAAGTGCAAAATCCATATACTTAATTACACACAGCATACCCAAATTTATAACTAAATCCAGCAATAACCAGACTTTTCTTTTTGCTGTAAACTGTTTCTTTATGGATTTCTTCTTTTCTTTTGAGAAATCATGTTCTCCAATAATCTTCTTTTCTCTATCATGAAGTTTTTGTATCTTTCCTGCAAACAAATATGTTGTAACAGCAGTTATGCTAATATAAACTATGTACTTTGGACCTGAAAACATATAGAAAGCAATACTTGCAAGTAGCAGTAAAAACCACTGACACTTTCTAAACAGGGTAAAGTACAAAATTGCAACCACAAGTACAAAACCTAAAAAACTTAAACTTGTAAAACTCATCCTTTGCCCTTTCTCCCTATACTTACAGTTCCATAAGCATTATTTTTTAATCTTACTGTATCTATAACTGACTTTGTTTTCTTATCGTAAACAACAATATTCATGGCATCCTCATACACATCACCACAGGCATTGTTGTTTACTCTCACTGAACAAAGTCCAACGCTAACTTTTGCTGAGTAAGACATTCCATCACTAAACTGTCCCCCCTGATCTATTACCGCTGTTGTGTATTTGTCTTCTTCTTTTGATATATTGATACTTGCATCTGACTTTACGTCCTCTGATACATAAACAAAATTATTTCCATAAACAGAATCTTTTTGGAACTTGTCAATTTTTATATTCATATCCTTAAAAAGATCTAACTGCTCTGTTGAAAAATTCAACTTATGTGATGATGAACCTGCAACTACAATAAATGCATAATCTTTGTCATTTATTAATTTAAGGTAATTATTTAAATTCATTTCCTTTAAAAGTTTTGCATTTTTCATCTGAGTTTCATAAGTTGCCATTTCTGACTGAAAACTCTTTGTTACACTAGAATCTTTTTCTTTATAATTTGTAAGATTAAAATTCTTTGTCAAATATTTTCCAATGTAAGATGTTACCTTTTTTCCACCACTAATGTTCATATGGATATTGTCTGCACCATCTTCAGCAAAATTAATGCCTACAGCTTTTCTCATAGACTTCAAATTAAAATCTAAATACTTAACGCCTAATTCCTTTGCTAAATCATTTACATAATTGTACTTTTTAACACTCCAGCTTGTATCCGGTGTTTTGTATAAAATAAGCTCCACATTATTTTGTTTTGCTAACTTTGCAATCTTTTCAACATACTCTTTGTTTGTGGTGTTATATTTGCTGTACTTAACTTTTTTTGCATCGAATCCATCATACTTTCCTGCATCATCACTTGCCTTATCATATTTTGATGTATATTTAAAAGTATTTGTTAATGCAGCGTAGCCTTTTGTATCTGAATTATTGTTGCCCAAAACAAAATCATAATCGTCATAGTCTAACTCAGACCATCTTGTGTGATAAAGTGAAAGTGGAAAGAGATATTCAAAAATTCCCTGTGCTTCCTCATTATCTTTTGTTTCCTTATCAGAGTTCACTGTGGCATAAGCGTACTCTAATTTTGTTTTTCCAAGTCGCATATAATCATAAGACTTTCTTGCCTTACTTTCTAACTTGTCATGCTTTCTTCCTAGAGTTTTAACCTCAACAAAAATCACCTTTGGCTTTTGTGTCTGTAAAGCTTCCTTTACCCAAAAATATGTTCCGCTCATAGTTTGGGAAACCACACTCAAATTGTAAGAAGATATTCCATATTCATTGTATAATTGAAAAGGATCCGCTGACGCAGCTACAGCACTGGAGCCAAAGAACAACACATCTGTACTGTTCTTTTCCAGCTTATAAAAACTTACATTTGTTTTTGAAGATGTCCATCTGTCCTCTAACCACTTTGGCTTAAATAACCCATTAACAAAATCAAGTAGTAGGACAAATATCAGACAAAAACAAACTATTTTTGCTAATATTTTCAATTTTCTTTTCATTGTCTAACTCCGCATTAATTTTCTTTAGTATTTTCTTCTGTCAACATGCTATTCAAATGTTCCCATAACTCTCCGTATCCTTCACTAGCAGGAGTTACCGGTTTTTCAATTGGATTATACATATGCTCCTTAATTAAACCATCCTTTGACATAACCATAATTCTGTTGCCAAGGGCAATTGCCTCCTGAATGTTATGAGTAATAAATAAAACCGTCATTTTCTCTTTTTCTTTTATGTGCATAAGTTCTGACTGCATTTGATTTCTTGTCATTGCATCTAATGCTGCAAATGGCTCATCCATCATAATGATTTTTGAACCTAATGCCATTCCTTTAGCAATAGCTACTCTCTGTTTCATACCACCACTTAGCTGATGTGGATAGTAGTCCTTGTATTGCAAAAGATTCACCTTGTCTAAATATTTCTCAGCTCTCTTTATTCTTTCTTTTTTGTCCTTCATGCCACTGCTCTTTAAAGGAAATGTTATGTTCCCAAGAACTGTCTTCCACGGAAACAACTGATTGAAGTCCTGAAACACCATAATTCTGTCAGTACCGGGACCTTTTACACTTTCGCCACTAACTTCAATTGTTCCTTCATAATCCTCAAAACCTGCAATACATCTAATCATGGTTGATTTTCCACAACCTGATGGTCCAAGCACACACAAGAAATCTCCTTCATAAATACTTAAGTCTATTCCCTTCAAAACAGGTTCAGTAGTATTGCTATATATCTTTTTTAAATTTTCTATTTTTAAAATCTCATTATTGCTCATCGTGTCATACCCCATTTCTTAAATGTTCTATTTTCAATAGTTCTAAAAATTCCGTATTCCACAACAAGTCCAATAATTATAATTATGATTATTGTTGCATATATACTTGCAAGGTCACTATTATCTCTTCTTTGAGAAATGTAATATCCCATACCAATAGTTCCTGCTCCACCAAAAACCATTTCCGCACTAATAAGCCCTCTCCAGGCTCTCGCCCAACCAACTTTTATGCCTGAGAAAATTCTTGGCATTGCCGCTGGAATGAAAACTCCAAACAAAAGTTTTATTGGTGACAGACCTATATTTTGTCCAACTTCCAAATATAATTTTGGCACAGCATTAAAGCCATCAATAATACTACGTGACATAGGCCACACAACTGAATGAACTACCAAAATCACAATGGCAGTATCGTTTTGTCCATACAGAAAAATTATAATTGCTGAAATTAAAGCAATTCCGGGAATCAGGTCAAACATAGATACAACCATGTTGTAAACTGCCGCAAATGAATCTGAGATAACAGATATACCTGATAATACAATTGCTAAAACTATCCCTATACCTAATCCCTCTAACATTAGTAAGAGTGAGTGAAGCATAATGCCACCAAAACCTTTTTCAGCAAATCCCCATATCATTTTTTCAAAAATCATTCCTATGGATGGGAACAGATTTGCGTTTCCATTTTGTGCAAAATTGTATGCCACAATCTGCCATATAGCCACAACTATTACTATAAAAATAATCTGACACAATAAACCTTTTGTTTTTTTCTTCACTGCTTTTGTCTCCTTGTAACTTTATTTTCCTTTTACACCATCGTATACAATGTCACTAAGATTTCCTGAATATTCGTTTTCTAAAAATCCTTCATCCTGCATAAACTGAACAAAATTTCCTGCACCCTGTAGTGTTGTTGAATATTGTGATTTTGAATCAGTCATCCACTTAACAATATCTTCCACGCTGTCATCAAGTTCTAATTTATCTTTTACAAGTTGTGCTGTTTCTTCAGGATTGTCCTTTACATACTGCATAGCTTCATCAAGTGCTTTGCAAACAGCATTGTATAAATCTTTGTTATTTTCATATAGATTTTTTGAAGCAATTCCTACAATAGATGTATCTCCAGGCACCCACACATCTTCACTAATAGCAATTTCATGAGTTCCCTCCACAGCTAACTCTTTGAAATTATACGGTGAAATTACAATATGTGCCTTAATTGAACCACTTTTAATTCCGTCAAATCCTGATGCATTGTCAACCGAATTAAGCACATTATCAAATGCATGAGCATCTCCAAGTTCAGCCTTAGCAGCCATACCAAGTAAAATATGTCCCTGGCTGTTTGTACTTAAAACTCCTATCTGAATTTTTTTATCTTTTAAATCTTTTAAAGTGTTTATATCCTTTTGATTTGTAACAATTGAATATGGCTGTGAAGAAATACCTGAAAAGATTTTGTATTTACTGCCACTTAAAATTCCAACAACTGCCGGTGGCAATCCTAATGTTCCAATATCAATGCTTCCACTTGATACGCCTTCTTTAATTGTGTTTCCATCTTTCTCAACCTGACAATCAACTTCTAAATCCTTGTCATAATATTTTGAAATCATATTCTTTTCTGCCATTATCATTACCGGTGCATAAGCAATACTTTTCTGGTATCTGATAACAATCTTGTTATCATTTTTGCTTTCCTTACTGCTGCCTCCACATGCTGTCATTGTTACTGCCATAGCTGTAATCAGCGCGAAGCTCAAAACTTTTTTAATAATTCTCATATTTTTAAATTCCTTTCATTTAATGTTTTTGTTTTTTGTTTTTCTTTTGGTTATATTTCTTTTTATTTTTTCTAAAAATCCTATTTTGCCCATTTTTACTAATATCTTTGTGATTTTATCAATCTGATATGATGTAATTTTGATATAAATTTTCCATCAAATTTCGACTTTACTCTTTTAGCAGATTATTTACAAAATACATAAGGAGACAAAAAATGAAGAGATATTATAAGGTTATTTTTCTTTTACTATTAATTTTTCTTGGCATAAATTGTACCCCAACCTATGCAACATCTAACGATATTTCAACAACACGAATTTTATTTATCGGAAACAGCTCAACATATTGCAATCAAATGCCTTTGATGGTGGAAGGTCTTGCTAAAGCTAACAATATTAACTGTGAGGTCAAATACATTACAGCCTCTGGCTATAAACTTCCACAATTTGCCACAACGGGCAATGCTTATAACACAGAAATTGTTAATGCTCTATCAAAAGAGAAATGGGATTTTGTTATTTTGCAGGAGCACCGCGAAAATATAATGGTTAATTTAGAAGCAACTGAAAATGCTATCACAAACTTAAAATCAAAAATTGATAGCACAGGTGCAAAGACAATACTATATGAAACTCAGGCAGATTATATTGGTAATGATTTTATAATTGATGGCACTTCAATTTACTTTGACAATATTACATTGCAAAATTATATGACTAAATTCTATTTTTCTCTTGGAAATAAATTTGACTGCAAAGTTGCACCTGTAGGTGTCAATTATACAAGATGCATGAAAGAATATCCTGAAATCAGCTTATATAATTCCGACATGATTCATCCAACATTAGAGGGAAGTTATCTGGCTGCCTGCACACTTTTTCAGACAATCTTTGAAACATCAGCTTACAACAATACTTTTTTGTCAGGAAATGAATTCGACACCAGCCATATTATAGATAAATTAGATAATGATACTGCAAAAAAACTTCAGAATGTAGCCGACGGAATGATAACTTTATCTACCTATAACGTTACCCTTAAAAAAGGGGAAAAAGCCTCTGTGAATGCCAAAATCACTTTTACTGACACAAACCCTGTTATGGCAAATTATTCAAATACAATAACATATTCAAGCACTAACGAATCAAGCGTAGGTGTAAATTCACAAAACGGTACCATTACTGCAATTAGAAATGGTTCTTCAATGATTAAAGCTTCAACAGATAGTGGACTTATGGCATTCTGCACAGTAAATGTTGTTCAGCCTTCTACCTCTCTTACTATAAAAGAAGGTAGTATTTACCTACACATAAAAGATACTGCAAAGTACACTACGGAAATTTATCCAACTGACACCACTGATACAATCACTTGGACAAGTAGTAATCCATCTGTAGTTTCTGTTGATGAGACAGGCACAGTGAAAGCCAAAAAAATCGGTTCTGCGAAAATTACTGCCAAAACAGATAGTGAGATTAAATTGACCCGATATGTAAGAGTTAAACTTAAAACTCCTACATCAGTAAAAGCTGTTAAAACCAGCGGTTCTACAAAAAGCTATAAATATTCAAACGTTAAAGTAACCTGGAAGAAAAATTCATCTGCTGTTAAATACTACATTTACAGAAGACGATTAGGTAAATCAAAATATACCAAAATAGCTACTACAACTACTAATAAGTTCATTAATTATAATGTTAAAAAAGGTAGAACCTATTACTACAAAATCGTAGCAGTATATTCAAGCTCATTGTGTAACAGCTATAAATCACCTTCTGCCAAAATCAAATTACAGTAAAGCGATATAAAGAGGAATGTACTAAAGAACATAATAAAAACTTGTATAAACAAACTTGCTACATTTTCTAATGAATTAATCTAACACCTTTTATTGAAATAATGTTATAATTTATGTTTGAGATTTATTATTAAAGGTGAATTTATGTTACATGATGCAGATATTAGAGAGCCTCTGTTTGATTATCTGGAGGCTTCTTACGGAAAAATACGAATACTTGAAGAAGTAGAAATTGCCCGCTCAAGAGCTGATGTTATTATGGTTACTGACGATTCTTTAGTGGGACTTGAAATAAAAAGCGACGCAGATACATATGTAAGATTAGAAAGACAGATAAAAGACTATAATCTTTTCTTTGACTATAATTATGTTGTAGTTGGTTCAACTCACACAAAACACGTTAATGAACACATACCTGACAGTTGGGGAATTATTTCTGCTGAGCTAATTGACGGCAACATGGACTTCTATGTACTACGGGAACCTACACGAAATAAACGCCAGCGTATTAAGCGTAAGCTTAGTTTATTATGGAGACCTGAACTTGCACATATTCAGGAACGAAATGAACTTCCAAAGTATAAACAGAAAAGCAAGGATTTTGTTGTAAACAAGCTTATTGAAAAACTTCCACGAGAGCAACTTGATTTAGAAATCAGCACTGAACTTTTTGAGCGAGACTATACTTTGATTGCTGACATAATCGCAAACTATAAGAAGGAAAATCAAAAGCCTGTTAAGAAAAGACGTTCCCGAAAAACAAAAAAGATTACCCGAAAGCATGTATAAGTAACGGTAATATCTATAATCACCTGAAAACATGTATAATCAACCAAAATATTTATCATCACAAGAAAACATATATATCAAAAAGCATAAATAAAAAGGTACTACTTAAATTAAGAATATCATTCTAGAATATTTAGTAGTACCTTCTATTATTTCAAATAAATTTTTTCTCTTGGCAGGAAACTCTTGGCTATTGTTGCCATTTCCTGTGGTGTTTCCTTCATTCCGCCACGAACCCAGTTTTCCACAACAGCCGTACAGCCAAAAACTATATAGTATCTGTAATATTTAAACTGTTTCAGAGATTCATCCATAAACTTATCTTTCCATCTAAGCATATACTTGTCATGTATGTAATATCCCATTTTTTCATAACCGGTCTGGTTGTTCACACTAAAGCACAACAAACCTGCTTTGATTTTATCCTCATAAAAATAGTTAAACAGACCATAGAAAAAGCCCTCTGCGTTTCCTCCTTCTGTAGCCTCAACAACTTTTTGAATATCTTCGGCAATTTCATCCTGTAACTGCTCAAGCATATCCACAGGGTCACGATAATACTGATAAAAAGTTGTTCTAGTCACATCAGCCTTTTTTGCTAACTCGCTTACTGTAACATCCATAACATTTTTCTCTTTCAGTATTTCAATTAAAGCCTCAGTAAGTATCTTTTTTGTTCGTCTTATTCTTTTGTCTACCTTACAAGTGTTTTCCATTTTGCGCCTCCTATACCTTGAAGGATATTCCTCAAAATGGTATTTTACCACTTTTAGACATATTAGTAAAATTGTAAAATAAGCCTACTTGTAAAAAGGAAAAGTTATTCCGCTGGCACTACCATACTGTGACCATACCGTAGTCCATTTTGTCATTTTCCATTTTGACTTTTCTTTTTTGAACCAAATAAAATGACCTGCTTCATGGTCTGATTCCACATAATACACTTTGGCAGTTTTATTTGTATTATAAAAAACCTTATAGTATTCTATGTCGTCAATCATGTTTGTCTGTTTATACTGATTCTTAAATTCACTTCCAAATAAAAGAGTGTTACCTTCCACAAAAATATATGGCACAAGAATTATTAAAATTAAGGCAACTATTACAATTATTTTTATTTTCTTTTTCATATATTAGCCTTTCTTTGTCTACTTACCCTTTGTAATATTCTATATTGTTATTTTTTAGAAATTCTTCTACTTTTCGCTTTTTACAGAACTCGCACATATTTTCATGAGCTACACTCGACATAAAAACTTTGCCTTTTCTATAAAAACTTAAATCTTCAGGAAAATCAGGATATTTCCACTGATATAAATCCTTAACATAATCGAAAAATTTTCTCGTATCATCATTTAGTTCAATCAGAAATATTTCTTTTTCATATTCTGAAATAGAATCACAATATACCGTATCAATATAATGATTCTTGATATGCTCAGAAATACTATCTAAATACTTTTTAATATTAACACGATATCTATTATAATCCTCAACCCAGTCGTCATCCATTTCTGTATATCCTATTTTATATTCAGGAAAATATTTCGCATTAGATTCATTTATTAATGTTTTTCCTAAATTTGGCACACAAAACGCAAATTGATCACATTGTGTCATCAGGAAGTCTATCACTTTATCGTATAATTCTCCTGATATTTCACTTGTAATGCAAAAATGTTTCTTCCTAAATATTGTTTTTAATAAAATTGATATATATGCTAACATAATTCACCTCCTTAAAAATATCAAATTACTAATAATTTAATCTTCAATGTGTATAAGACTAAATTATTCTATAAAGCTATTTGTTACTTTATCTAAAACAAATACCATACATGGGCGCCATTTCTATTATAAGTATGATAATGCCAGTAATATCCTATAATTCCATTTTTTCCCTTATCAATTTCAGCCTTTGTTGGTTTTTTATTATCGCCAGCAGCTTTAGCTACAGCTTTCGCCTCTGCTTTAGTAACTGTAAACACATTGTGTCTTCTTGAAACCTCTTTTACAGCCTGCGAATATGATAATGGTCTACCAATATCAACATATCCTTTTTTTAAAGTTGCACTCCAATAACGAGTTTTAGATGTTCTTTTAACACGACTTCTTATCTTTGCTTCAGCCTTTGCTACTTCTGTAAATGCCTTAACAGCTTTAATGGCTTTTTTTATTTTACTCTTTCCCCAACTGAATGCACGTTTACCACCATGCACAACGGTATATGCTATACCAGACATTCCATTTCCTACTAATTTACAATATTCCTTAAACGAATTCATTATCTTTTTTATACTACAATATGCAATTACCGTTCCTACCAGTATTACACAAGCCTTTATAAACTCGTAAGCATAATATATTATTATAGGAGATTTACCATTTGGATCTGTGCAATTTACAACATTGTTGTTACAATAGCAATATAGATTATCTTTATATATACTTGTATCTTTTATTCCTAATATTTTAACATCATCTGCATTAATAAATCTTCCTGTTTCAGAATCATAGTACCTACTTTGGAGATAGTAAAATCCACTTTCGTTATCTTTGTAATATCCTCGATAAGTTATATGATTTAATTTTAATGCTGTTTCATTTTCATATGATACATCAACAATATTTCCCCATGCATCGTATGAATACTTCACAAGTTCTTTTCCCTTTGTATCAAGAAGACCAATAACATCTCCCTGTTTATTTTTTTCAAAATAAATTGGTGTTTTAACGATATTACTATTATCAACTTCACTATACTCAAAACCTATAGCTTCATCATCATTGTTATAAAAATACCAAATATCATACTTCTTTTCATCTCCCTTATATGCTACTGTCTCTCTTATAAGCTTAGAATCATCCCATTGATAATTAGTTATAGATTCCTTTGTATCTTTATATGTTCTTAATCCATCCTGATTATATTTATATGTAACACTTGAACCATCTTTTAATGTCATTTGTTCAAGTTGTCTGCCTCTTGTCCACTTAAAAGTTTTTCCGTCAATATAATCTATAGGATTTCCCATACCATCATAAGTTATCTTCTGTCCGTCATACTGTGTAAGTTGATCTGCCCATTCTCCATTTTGATAACTATATTTAATATCTCTTACATTAGTAAGACTTCCATCATTATTAATTTCTTTTATGTGTTTTGCTACAACATTTCCTGTACTTGTATATCCATATGTACAACCTGTTTTATTAACATAATCAAGTTCCTTTGTAATTCTTCCGTGTACATCATAGGCATATTCATAAATTTTCTTATCGCCCAGCTTTATTTCCGTTATATTTCCTGCCAAATCATATATATAGCTAAATACCTTTTTATTTCCACTAAAAATTATTGTATATAATGATTCCTGTTCTGTATTCTTCTTTTCATCTACATTAAATATTCCCTGACCATTAAGACTTGAATACAGTTTTCTGCTTATTGTTTGTTCATTATCACTTGACTCTTCTGTCAACACTGCATTATTGTAAAATACATTTGTCATCAATACTTTGTTTTCATCTGACATATCAGACTTTTGAGTTGTCTTATATGTTGCATTTCTGTCTAAAATATCTTTATATGTATACTCAATATTTTTTTGTGTAATGCCACTTTCTTCATTTTGTTCTGTATTGACTGTCTTTATAAAGCCATCATTTCTTTCAACCTTTACATTATCACCTGTATAAATGTAGTTATAACTTACAGCTTTTTTTTTCTGTATTATCTGTAAATTTTATAATCTTTCCCTCATCATTGTATTCGGTTGTATATGCAGGAATGCTGTTTGTATCATAATATATTTCTACTTTCCTAGCAACTGATGTTGTATCGTTTTCTGCCACCTTCATTTCAGTTGTTACTGTTCGAATCTTTTGATTATTACCATATGTAGTTGTATTTTCTGTACTGTTTATTATCTCTCCTACAGCAATATCGGAAGCTTCATCATTGCTTTTTATTATATTTTCCGAATTATTTACAAGCTCTATATTTCCTACTTTAAGCGACTTCATCTCACTGTCTTGATATTCCATTGTATATGCTGTTTTCTGATCACATATGTATATTACATTTCCGTCACTATCATATGTATATGTAATGCATATTGTGTGGTCTTTATCATTTTGATTTTCTTCTACAACAGCAGTGTTGTTTCCTTTTTCATCATAGAAATATTTTACCACTTTATTTAAGTTTTCATCACCATAATCGGTTGTTACTTTTTTTATATCATTTCTATAAATATTTTTTAAATATATAGTCTTTACACCGTTGTCATATTCAGAATATTCTCTATCGTAAAGTCCTTTATGTACCTCTGCTGAACATGCTCCTAATCTATCTGTTCCTTTATTCTGAGGGTTATCTGTTTTTCTCGGATTTGTTGTTTCAAAATCATCAGAATCTTTTATTTCATCAAAATCTGAATCCTTTAACCACGGATCTGTTCCTTCTTTATATTCTCTTAAATCTGTCCATCCATCTCCATCACTATCTGCTCCTGATTCATTTGCTACTGCCGGATCTGTACCCAATGTAAATACTTCATAGCCATCTGGGAATCCATCTCCGTCTGTATCCTGATTGTATGTGCCATCAGATTTCTTTTCATTCCACTTTGTCTTAAAATCCCATATTTCATATCCATTTTCGAGTCCATCTCCGTCTGTATCAATTTTAACATTTTCGTAGGTGATTTCTGAATCATCATCCTCATTGCTCTTCTTAAGAGATACAATATTCGAAGGTCTAACTGTTCCATCAGAATATAACAAGCATGCTCTTAAATCTATACAATCTTCATTGTCTGATGCTATCTTGATTGTCTCGTCTATTGTTGTTCCCTTTCCTACTACTGAAAACACTGATGCATTATTTTTTCTCGCATATATTTTATATCCGGTTACTGTCACCCCATCATCTGTATTATTATCTGTAATGTTAAGTTGAATATTATTTTCATCATTAGCATACTCTGCATTTAATTCTACTGTTTAATCATATGATTTCATTTCTCTATAATTAACAGCAATTGCCATATATAATGGATCTCCGTATTTACCATTCTCTGAACTTGAATACTGTATTTCAGGACTATAGATAGATGCTGCCATTCCTTTTTCAGGACATGTGAACACTAATCCATTATCCTCTAACTTACCATCTGCTATATCCTGCACCCAATCAGTTATATCTAGTGTATGACGATTTCCTTCCTCTCCTGTACACTGTGTTTCAGCAATATAATCATCTGATATTTTGGGCTGTGAATTCCATGTTATTGTTGATTTATCCCATTTAGCTAATGCTCTTTTTACTTGAACAGTACCTGTTGGATAATAATCCGGTGTTTTACTTTCACTAAAAATAAGTTCTGCACTTTCTATATATTTGCCTTTAAGAGGTGTTTTAGTTCCAACAAAACTTTTTCCACTTAAAAGATTTGTTGTATCAAGATATATTCTATTTTCACTATTATATGGATATGCATCTTTTAGATAATTAGTAACGTTTAATATTTTATAGTTCATCATTGAATCAGCCATAAATGGAACTGACCATACACCTCTTGTTGCTAAATAGTCAGACATCCATACCATTGTCGGATCAACCTTCACAGGATACTTCAATGATTCATTATCAAAATATTGTCTGTTAAGTTTAACTTCTATTTCTGTCTCTGAATTTTCTTTCTTTAGTTTATATTCAACATTTTCATAATCTACATCTCCATTACCATCCTCTAAATTTGGTGGTGAAATATATCCTATTGTTTCATTTGTACTACTATCGCATACTAAAATTCCTCTGTCATTTTTTCTTTGCTTCAAGCATATGTTTTCACCTTCTATTTTATATTTAAATGAGTATTTTTCAGGTTTTTCTTTTAGTAATATATTTTCCTTAACTCCGTTCTTCATTGAAATATACTCATATTTAATATATATTTCCCATTATTCAAAACAACCCCTGTATCTACAGATAATGTCTTTGGGAAATATTGTCTTATGTTCCCACTTTCATTTATATATTTATAGTCTTCTCCGTTTACGTCTGTCTTTTCATCTAATATATCTTTCGCATCTTTTGATATTTTAACAAGCTTCGTTGAAAAGTCTGACAATTCGCCCTTGTCCTTAAATCTTATACTATCTGTATGTATTTCTGTCTTTTTAGAGCCATCACTCATTAAATAAGTATTTGAATTTTGAGTTCTTTCATCTTTTAACTCTTTTAAAACTTTCGGTTTCTCCTTAACTACTTTTTGTTCAGGTTTACTTGCATTTTCTACCCCACTGACAGATTTATACACTCCTCCGTTTCCCAGTGTGGTAGTTGTAGCTACCGTAAGTGCAATAGCTACTACTTTTTTGAACTTCCTACTCTTAAAAATGTTCTTTTTCATGTTCCTTCCTCCCATGTTTTTCATGTGTTACTTGGTATTACTTCATACCAGTTACTAATTATGGGAAATGAACAAATACAAAATTTCATTTTCGATAAATCAAATACAATTTCTAAAAGAATTTAACCAACAAAAAACAAAACTCTGCCACAACAGCGAATCTCTCAGATTCTATCTGATACATTAACTGTTATGCCAGAGTCTCTTATATTCTTATTAGTATTAATGTTTCTAAAATCTTAAGTTCTTCACAGCCTTCTCATTCACGTACCCATCTATATATCCACAGTATAACACTTTCATTTTTTATGCAACCTTTAAACTACCCAAATAATTTTTCTATAACCCTATGAACTGTTGTAATTTCATTTTGCATGTAGGCATTTGCTCCACAAAATAGTAAGCCATTATCTACATTTCCCTCTGCTGCATTAATTAAGCGCTCTGTAATGCAATATGGTATGTTTGCCGGATTGCATTTTTTGAGACATTTAAGGCATTTCTTTGGTGGAAAATTTTCTCCTGCCATAACCTGACTCATAAACTTATTTTTGATGGCTCTTCCGGGCATCCCCACCGGACTTTTCACAATTGTAATTTCATCTTCTTTTGCATTAACATAAGAATTTTTGTAATTAATGTGGGCGTCACACTCTTCTGTTGTCACAAATAATGAACCTACCTGAACTCCGTCCATTCCTAAGTCAAATGCATTTTTCACATCATCTCTTGTTGTAATTCCACCTGCCAAAACAATGGGAATTTTTTTTGAATATTTATTCTCGTATTCCTGAACCACTTTTTTAATTTCCAGAACTTCCTCTTTATAATCCTTTATGCTTTTTTGTTCAAATTTGTCATTTTGATTATCTTCAGAAATTTTCAAACCACAATTTTCTTCTTTTTTGCCTGCACTAAAACCGTATTTTTCCATATCGTTTCTTTTGCATGCGCCAAAACCGTACTTCTCCAGCTCATCTTTTTTAAATCCAAGATGACCACCTGCTTTTGGGCCTTCAATAACCACTAAGTCGGCTGTTTTCTTGTATCGTGTATCCCAGTATTTTAAAATAACCTGAGCTGACTTTTTGCCTGATACAATGGGGGCTATTTTGGTTTTGTAACCTTGCACAAAAGCAGGTAAATCCACCGGTAGGCCTGCGCCGGAAATTATAATGTCTGCCCCTGCTTTCACTGCTGCAAGCACCTGCTCTTTATAATTGGTAAGCGCAGTCATTATGTTAAAGCCTAAAATTCCTTTGGGGGCAATTTTTCTGGCTTTTTTCAACTCCTTCTCAATGGCACGTAAATTAGCTGCCAAGGTATTGCTGTAAAAATTCTTTTCCTTAAATCCAATTTGTGCAGTGGAAATAATTCCAACGCCACCTTCATTTGCTACCGCTCCTGCAAGATTTCCCAAGGAAATTCCAACGCCCATTCCACCTTGAATTAATGGAATTTTTGCCTGCAACTCCCCTATTTTTAAAGGTTTAATATTCATTACATTCTCCTAAATCGATTATATCTTTCATTAACAATTTCTTCCCCTGATAAATGAGATTTGCTAATTAAAAATTGGTCTATTTCTGTTTTTAGCCTATCAGTTACAAATTCAAGGGTTGTAACATTATAGTCAACAGGTTCCTTAAATATTTTTTCAATTACATTTAACTGCTTCAAATCATCCGCTGTCATTTTCATGGCTTCTGCCGCTTTGTCAGCTTTTTTCCCATCTTTCCAAAGAATACTTGCATAGCCTTCAGGAGACAAAATCGAATACACTGAATTTTCCAGCATCCAAACTTCATTGGCAACCGCCATGGCTAAGGCGCCGCCACTTCCCCCTTCTCCTACAAAAATAGAAAGAATAGGTACTTTTATTGCTGACATTTCAAAAAGATTTCTTGCTATGGCTTCACCCTGACCCCTTTCTTCTGCCTCCAAACCGCAAAATGCTCCCGGAGTATCAACGAAACATATTATAGGTCTGTGGAATTTTTCTGCCTCTTTCATTAAACGCAAAGCCTTTCTGTAGCCTTCCGGTGATGGCATGCCAAAGTTTCTGCTAATATTTTCCTTTGTGTTGTGACCTTTTACCTGAGCGATAACTGTTACCGGCTTATTGTTAATAGTTCCAATTCCACCGACAATTGCTTTATCATCTCCAAAATATCTGTCACCATGCAACTCTGTAAAATTCTCCACAAGTTTTTCTATATAATCAAGTCCTGTAGGACGTTTGTTCTCTCGTGAAATCTGAACTTTTTCCCAAGGTGTCAAATTGTTCTGAAACGTCTTATTTTCTACATTATTATTTACATCGTCTGCTAATACCTGCTTTAGATTATTTTTTATCTTCTTAGAATAATGAAGCTTAATAATCTCTGACAACTTATTTTTTAAATTCTGTCTTTCCACAATTAAATCTATAAAACCATGTTCAAGTAGAAACTCTGACTTCTGAAATCCTTTTGGCAGCTTCTGGCCGATTGTCTGTTCAATTACTCTGGGACCTGCAAAACCTATTAACGCGTCAGGTTCTGCCATAATAATATCCCCAAGCATTGCAAAACTTGCAGTAACCCCACCTGTTGTTGGATCAGTTAAAACAGATATGTAGAGATTTCCACTTTCGCTGTGACGTTTTAGGGCTGCCGATGTTTTTGCCATTTGCATAAGGGAAATAATTCCCTCCTGCATTCTTGCCCCACCGGAACATGCCACAATTACAAGAGGAAGATTTTCTTCTGTGGCTTTCTCTACAGTTCGTGTAATTTTTTCGCCAACAATTTCTCCCATACTTGCCATTAAGAAACGCCCGTCCATTACCGCCAAAGCAACTTCACTGCCGTTAATTAAAGCTTTTCCTGTTATTACTGCTTCTTCTAATTTTGTTTTTTCTTTTACTTCCAATAATTTCTTTTCATACTCTTTATCTCCAAGTGGATTGCTAATTTCCAGTCCCTCAAACCATGGTTCGAAAGTTCCCTTGTCAACAAGCATTTTGATTCTGCGCTTTGCGTGCATTCTCACATAACCGCCACATTTAGGGCAAATATAGCCATTCTCCCTGACCTCTTCTGACAATACCATTTGACCACATTTTTTACATTTTCCAAAAAGTCCTTTTGGCACATCCGGCTTTGGAATTTTTATTGTCACATATCCACTTCTTTGTTTTTTTATTCTTGTTTTTAGTCTCAACTTACAGCTCTCCTCTGCTTATTAAACTGCTCAATAAAATCTACGTCAAAATCCCCCGAAATAAATTTTTCATTATTTATTATTTCGTATTCGTAATCTATATTTGTATCAATGCCTTCAATCACCACTTCTCCAAGGGCACTTCGCATTTTGTTAATTGCTTCCTGTCTGTTGTCACCATAAACTATAAGTTTTGCTAACATTGAATCATAGTAAGGTGTAACTTCGTACCCTGTAAAAATAGCTGAATCAACACGTACGCCATTTCCACCTGGAAAATGCATTTCTGTAATTTTTCCGGGACTTGGTCTAAAATTCTCCTCTGGATTTTCCGCATTAATTCTGCACTCTATTGAATGGCCTTTAATTTCAATTTCATTTTGTGTAAAAGGAAGTTTCTCTCCCTGAGCAATTTTAATTTGCTCTTTTACAATATCTATACCTGTTATGTTTTCTGTTATTGGATGCTCCACCTGAATTCTTGTATTCATTTCCATAAAATAATATTTACCTGTTTTCTCTAACAAAAATTCAATTGTGCCGGCATTTTCATAACCTGCTGCTTTTGCAGCTCTTACTGCCGTCTCGCCCATTTCTTTTCTTAATTCTTCTGACAAGGCACTAGACGGTGCCTCCTCAATAATTTTCTGATGATTTCTCTGAAGAGAACAGTCACGTTCCCCTAAATGCACTACATTTCCATATTTGTCTGCTAAGATCTGAAATTCAATATGACGTGGATGTTCCACAAAATGTTCAATGTACATGGTGTTGTCTCCGAATGCCATTTCACTTTCTTTTTGTGCAGCCTTAAAAGCACTATCGAATTCCGCCGGTGTAAAAGCCACTCTCATACCTTTTCCACCACCACCTGACGCTGCCTTAATCATAATGGGATAGCCAACCTTCTCAGCTACCTGCTTTCCCTTTTCAACCTCTACAATTCCACTATCATTTCCGGGAATTACTGGAACATTAGCTTCTATCATCGTTGTTCTCGCCTGTACTTTGTTTCCTAAATTTTCAATAACTGTATGATTTGGTCCAACGTATGTGATGTTACATGTTTCACATAATTTTGCAAAAGTTGGATTTTCTGATAAAAAGCCAAAACCCGGATGAATTGCATCTGCGCCTGTTGTAATGGCAGCACTAATAATGCTTTCCATGTTCAGGTAACTTTCGCTGGACTTTGTTTCACCTATGCAAACAGCTTCATCTGCTAACTGGGTGTGCAATGCTTCCTTGTCTGCAACAGAATATACTGCAACAGTTTCTATCCCCATTTCCCTGCAAACTCTTATAATTCTTACTGCAATTTCACCTCTGTTTGCAATTAACATTTTTCGTATCACCAAAATCACCTCTAATTTCCAATTATCTGTTTTATTAAATTAATCTTCCTATCCACATCAAAACTGCCGGTTTCTTTGCCACCCACATTCTATATTGCTTTAAACTGGCATTAAATCCTGTCACTGTTTTTCAACTGCAATAGGTCTTTTTATTAATTTTTAGCCAACCATAAATGTAAGTTCTGCTGTCACTACCACTTTTCCATTAACGGAGGCTTTTGCCTCTCCAATTCCCATAGGTCCTTTTTGTCTGATTATTTTTGTTTCAAGTTTAATCTTATCACCGGGAACTATTTTTCCTTTAAAGCGACATTTGTTAATTCCACCAAAGAATGCTGTTTTTCCTTTGTTTTCTTCCTGACTTAAAATTGCAACTGCTCCAACCTGCGCCAATGCCTCTACTGTTAAAACTCCAGGCATTACAGGCATCCCCGGAAAATGTCCCTTAAAAAAATCTTCCCTGTAAGTTACGCATTTGTAGCCAACAGCATACACTCCAGGCTCATAATCTTCAATATAATCAATCAATAAAAAAGGATGTCTGTGAGGTATAATTTCCTGTATTTGTTTTATGTTTAGCATTTATTTCCTACTTTCTAATTTTTTACAACTTTTCTTCTATTCTATAACGAACATTTCCTGACCAAATTCCACAGGTGATTCATTGTCAACTAACACTTCTTTAACCACCCCATCGAACTTTGACTCAATTTCATTCATTAGTTTCATAGCTTCAACAATTGCCAGTGTTTGTCCTTTTTTTACTTTGTCACCCACTGAAACAAAAGGTGGCTCATCTTCTGCCGGTGCCAGATAAACTGTTCCAACTAACGGAGATGTAACAATGTTTCCTTTTATTTCTTTTTCAATTTCAGACTGCTTACCGCTATTCTCACTGCTTCCCAAATTTTCCTGATTGTTAGCAGGATTAACATTTTCCTGAGAAATAGTAGCTGTAGTTTTTGCATCTGTTATGGCAACCGTTTTCTTTTCGTCATAAATTGTGCCTTTTGAAAGTTGTAATTTTACTCCATTTTCTTCATATCTAAATTCGTATAAATTAGAATTTGATACTTCATTTATTAAAATTTTAATATCCTTAATGTCCATTTTTTCCCCTTTACTTGCTATATTTTCTTACAGCTAAAGTTGCGTTATGTCCACCAAAACCTAATGAGTTACTAAGTGCAAAATCAACATTTGTTTCAACGCCCTGTCCCATTACATAATCAAGGTCTAACTCCTCATCCGGCTCTGTTAAACCAACTGTCTGATGTATATAACCTTCGTTAATACTCTTTACACATGTAATAAATTCAACACCACCTGCGGCACCTAGCAAATGTCCAATCATTGATTTAGTTGAATTTACTTTTACATTCTTTGCTGCCTCTTTAAGTGCAAGTTTAATGGCTCTTGTTTCAAATAAATCATTGTGATGTGTACTTGTTCCATGAGCGTTAATGTAGTCAACGTCTTCCGGCTTTGCCCCTGCTTCTTTTATTGCAAGTTCCATTGCTTTTGCTGCTCCACTTCCATCTTCAGCAGGTGATGTAATATGGTAAGCATCACAGGTTGCTCCGTAACCTACCACTTCCGCCAAAATATTTGCACCTCTGTCTAAGGCATGTTCCAGTTCTTCAAGAACAACTATTCCTGCACCTTCTCCCATTACAAAACCACTACGTTTCTTATCAAATGGAATTGATGCCTGTGTTTTGTCAGTTGTTTTTGTTAATGCTGTAAGACTTGTAAAACCTGCAACCCCTAAAGGTGTAATTGAACTTTCTGTTCCCCCTGCTATCATTACGTCGGCTTCGCCACACTGAATTGATCTGTACGCCTCGCCAATTGAATGTGTTCCTGTTGCACAGGCAGTTACCACATTAATACATTTTCCTTTTGCTCCAAAAGCGATTGCCACGTTACCTGCCGCCATGTTTGTAATCATCATTGGCACAAGCAATGGTTTAATTCTGCCGGGACCTCTTTCCAGAAGCTTTTTGTTTTCTTCTTCCATATCCTTCATGCCACCAATACCTGAGCCAACACTTACTCCCACTTTGTAAGGGTCTTCTTTTGTCAAATCAAGCCCTGACTGTTCAAGTGCCTCCTTTGCTGCACACACAGCATACTGTGAAAATGGTGACATTCTCTTTGCCGCCTTAAATTCCATTCTTTCTTTTGCCACAAAGTCTTTAACTTCTGCTGCTAATTTTACAGAATAATCTGTTGTGTCGAATTTGGTAATTTCGTCAATACCAACTTTTCCTGCTTTAATTCCCTGCCAAAATTCATCTACACTATTTCCAATTGGTGTTATTGCACCCATACCTGTTACTACAACTCTTCTCATATGACACCTCGCTACATTACCATTCCACCATCAATGTGAAATACCTGTCCTGTTATATAATTACTTTTTTCACCTGCTAAAAATGCCACCAACTCGGCAACTTCCTCAGGCCTTCCAAATCTGTTAAGGGGAATTTGTGAAACTGCCTGCTCTTTTACCTTGTCAGATAATTTTGCAGTCATGTCTGTTTCAATAAATCCCGGTGCAATTGCATTTACATTAATATTTCTTGATGACAATTCTCTTGCCATTGATTTTGTAATTCCAATTACTCCTGCTTTCGCCGCTGAATAATTAACCTGCCCGGCATTACCTGCAACTCCTGAAACTGAAGTCATGTTAATAATTTTTCCATGTCTTTGTTTCATCATTATTCTTGAAGCAAATTTAATGCAGTTAAATGTTCCTTTTAAATTAGTATTAATTACAGCATCGAAGTCTTCTTCTTTCATCGCCATACACAAACCATCTCTTGTAATACCTGCATTGTTTACTAAAATATCAATGGAACCAAATCTGTCTTTTACATCATTAGTAAATTCACTGCATTTATTAAAATCTGAAATGTCGCACTGCATGGCTGTTGCCTTGCCACCTGCATTTTCAATTTCTTTTACTACTGTTTCTGCTTTTTCTCTGGAGCCTGCGTAGTTTACAATTACTGTGGCACCAAGTGAAGCTAGTTTTTTTGCAATGGCAGCTCCTATACCTCTAGAAGCTCCTGTTACAATTGCTACTTTATTTTCCATATAAAACCTCTGTTCCAGATAATCAAAATCTACACTATCTTTCCCCTGCACATAGGCAATATGCATTCACGAAAGCACGCTCCCGCTGCCTTCAGCTCGTAGCGGTTCTACAAAGCCGACTTCGCTGCCTTTGTGAACCCACGGCTTCAGAGCACTTTCTTAGAATGTTTATTACCTATGTGCAACGTACTGGGAAGGCTTGTACGTGCAGTATCCTAAGTGTAACGTGCTTTCGTGAATGTATATCTGCAAAGCAGAAAGAAGAAAAGCTATATTTTTGATTATCTTGATTTTATTCTTTAATATTTTTTACTTTTTTAAAAAAAGAGTTAAATTATCTTATTAATTTTTAATTTTGATTTAGTTTTTTTAAGTCTTCATATTGACTTATGTTTATGCATTTTACATTTCTGTCTATTTTGCGTAAGAAGCCTGCGATTGTTTTTCCAGGACCTATTTCAATAAATGTGTCTACGCCTTTTTCTATCATGTTTTTTACACTTTCTTCCCATCGAACCGGTGAGTAGACCTGTTTTATTAACAATTCTTTTGTTTTATTAACATCTTCCACATATTGTGCTGTTACGTTTGTAACGTATGGTATTGTTAATGGTGTGAATTGTACTTTTTCAAGTTGCTCTCCTAGTTTTTTTCCGGCTTCTTTTAAGAATTGTGAGTGGAAAGGCCCACTTACGTTTAATTCTACTGTTCTTCTGGCTCCGGCTTCTTTCAATGATTCCATTGCTTTTTCAACGGCATCTTTTTTTCCGGTTATTACAATTTGTCCCGGGCAGTTATAATTTGCCACTGACACGTTTTCCATCTTGTTTACAATGTTATCTATTTGCTCAGCTGTCATTCCAAGAATTGCTGCCATTGTACCTTCACCTTTTGGCACAGCCCTGTTCATAAGAATTCCTCGTTGTCTTACCGTTTTTATGGCATCTTCGTAAGAAAAGCCACCGCTTACTGCAATTGCCGCATATTCTCCAAGGCTTAGTCCTGCTGTAACGTCAGGTTTAATTCCCCTGTTTTCTACTTCTTTTGTTATTGCAAGATATGTAGTAACCAAAGCCGCCTGTGTGTACTCTGTATCATTTATTTCCTGATTTTCCTGAAAACAGATTTTCTTTATATCAAAATCAAGTACCTGATCTGCCTTGTCAAATACTTCTTTTGACAAAACACTGTTTTCATAAAAGTCCTGTGCCATGCCTACTGTCTGCACACCCTGTCCCGGATATACAAATGCGATTTTACTCATATGCTCCTCCAAAAATTTTAAATACAACTCTAATTTTTCTCCACTGATTTTTAGATATGAATACTAAATTTTACTTTTAAAATCTCACGTCAAAATTCCAGCTTTAAAACTCTGCCAATCTGTTTTCTATTACCTGTTGTCCTTCGGTTACAACTTTTTCGATAAGTTCCTTGCAGGTATATTGTTTTTTTACCAAACCGGCAATTTGCCCCGCCATTAGACTTCCTTCTTTTACGTTGCCCTCAACAACAGCTTTTCTTAAACCACCTAAAGTTAAAAGTTCTAACTCTTCCAATGTGGCACCTTCCTGCTCTTTTTTTATGTACTCATTGCTCATTTGATTTCTAAGTACACGTACAGGATGTCCTGTTGAGCGACCTGTTACCTTTGAGTCAATGTCTTTTGCCTTTATTATTTTTTCCTTATAATTTTCGTGAACGTTACATTCTTTTGTGGCAACAAAATGAGTTCCCATTTGAACTGCCTTAGCTCCCAACATCAGTGCCGCAGCAAAACCTCTTCCATCAGCTATCCCGCCTGCTGCAATAACAGGTATATTCACTGCATCAACAACCTGTGGCACCAAAGACATTGTTGTAATCTCCCCAATATGTCCTCCTGCCTCTGTTCCCTCTGCAACTACTGCATCGGCTCCACAGCGTTCCATCATTTTTGCCAAGGCACAACTTGCAACTACAGGAATTACTTTCACGCCAGCTTCTTTCCATTCTTTAATGTACTTTGCCGGATTTCCCGCTCCTGTAGTAACAACAGGTACTTTTTCTTCTACAATTACTTTTGCGATTTCATCTGCCTCCGGGTTCATTAACATAATGTTTACCCCAAAAGGTTTATCAGTTAATTTTTTTACTTCCCTAATTTGGTCTTTTACCCAGGATGCAGGTGCTCCACCTGAACCAATCAGCCCAAGTCCGCCGGCATTGGAAACGGCAGCTGCTAAATGATAGTCAGCCACCCATGCCATACCACCCTGAATTATGGGATATTCAATATTTAGTAATTCTGTTATCTCTGTTTTCATAACGAAATTTCCTACGCTTTTCTATTATTTATTGTCCTGAATATATTTCACAACATCTCCAACTGTCTTGATTTTTTCTAAATCTTCTTCAGGAATCTTTACGTCAAACTTATCTTCAAATGCCATTACAAGTTCAAATAAATCTAATGAGTCAGCTCCTAAATCTTCATTAAATGTTGCTGTTTCCACAACCTTGTCTTCATCTACTCCTAATTCTTCAACAATAATTTCCTTAATTTCTTCAAACATTTTTTAATCTCCTTATTCTTTTATAATTGGCTTTTTTTGCTTTTTGAAAACCTGTTTATAAAAAACTACTATTTTAAGTTCCATATAATTTTTTATTTTCAAAAGCAATTTTATATAATCCGGCTGTACCGGTTAATAACTAATAAAAAATATTTTACGGTTTTAGTTACAACTGCCATTAACAAATTTCCAAATATGTTGCAGCAAGGGTTACTCCTGCACCAAAACCTGACATTATAATTCTGTCGCCTTTTTTCAGTTTGCCTGCCTTAAACAACTCATCCAGCAATATTGGTATGCAGGCAGATGATGTATTGCCATATTCTGAAACATTTGTTGGCACCTTATCCATACTGATTTTCAAACGCTTGGCAATCCCCTGACAAATTCTTAAATTTGCCTGATGCAAAACAAACATATCCACATCGTCACTTGTTATATTCATTTTTTCCATTAATTCATTAATACATTTTGGAACTTCTTTTACGGCAAACCTAAAAATTTCCTGACCATCCATCTTTACAAAGGTGTCTAAGCTTTCCTGACCATCTATTTTTTTATATGTACCTGAATTTCCCTGACCATTCGTTTTTTCATATATATCTGAAATTTCCTGTTTTTCTTCTGTAAAAATTTTTCTTGGTCTTGCTGCAAACCCGTTATAACATGTAAGTGCTGAACCTTTTCTACCATCAGATTTCATAACAGTTTCAAAAACTGCAGCATCGCTTGCCTTAACAATTGCAGCTCCTGCCCCATCTCCAAAAAGAATACAGGTTCCTCTGTCACTCCAATCAATAATTCTTGACAAGCCCTCTGCTCCAATAATTAACGCTGTCTTCACTAAACCTGAATTAATATAACTTTGGACAGTATTGTATGCCATCATAAAACCGGTACAGGCTGTGTTAATGTCAAAACAAAAAGCATTTATGGCTCCAATTTGTTCCTGAACAAAGCAGGCTGTATTTGGAAGAATCAAATTGGAAGATACTGTAGAAACTACAATAACGTCTATTTCTTCTGGCTTAATTCCTGCATTTTCCACTGCTCTTTTTGCTGCCTCAGTTGCCATAGTAGCAGTAGTTTCATTTTTCATAAGGTGTCTTTGCTTAACGCCGGTTCTTTCCTCAATCCAACTGTCACTTGTTTCAACAATTTTTGTTAAATCATTGTTTGTAACTATATTTTCAGGAACATATGAACCTGTTCCAATTATTTTTCCAAACATATTATCCTTACAGAAAATGTTATTAACATTTTTTGTACTCCTTCCCTGTTACGATTTATTTAAGTCTTTCTTTTGTCTTAGAACGCCTACAGTATAGCCACCTAAAAATTAGTGGTCAATAGAATTTGGCAAAGCTAAACAACATGAAAAAAAGATGTCCTGTAATGAACATTTCCTCTTGTTTTTGTTCATTATCGGACATCTATTTTCTGATTTGTCTATTAAATTTTATATTTGAGTAGCATTTTTATTTGCCCTTAGAGTGTTCTACATTTTACACTCCAGAAGCCTTTATTTTAAATGTTCCTTTGCTACTGCTTCTGTTTTTTCTTCATAACATTCAAATAAATCCTCTAACTCTTTCTGGTCCTGTTTCTTTGTAAATAAACTAATAATCGGTACAATAATCAAGCCACCAACCATGGCAACTACACCTGAGTTGATTGAAGACTTAAATACGTATGAAAGAACTGTTCCCCAACCTGTTGTATCAATTCCCGCAAGTGTAATTACAAGCTGTACAACAGCAATTCCGCAACCCCAGATGAAACATACAATTGTCGCTGCTTTTGTAACGCCCTTCCAGTATAGTCCATATAAAAATGGTGCAAGGAATGCTCCCGCTAAAGCTCCCCATGAAACACCCATCATCTGTGCTATAAATGTTACTTCAGGATGTGCATCCTTGAAAATGGCAATTATTGCTGAAACAAGTATAAAGAAAACAATAAATAAACGCATTATTGTTACCTGTTTCTTATCTGACATTTCCTTCTTTGATGCCGGCTTAATTACATCCAATGTAAATGTTGAACTCGAAGTTAAAACTAATGATGAAAGTGTTGACATTGAAGCTGATAAAACCAAAACAATTACTACTGCAACCACTATTGCAGGAAGTGTTGATAACATTGTTGGAATTATTGTGTCAAATAAAGGCTTACCTGTTGCCTCATTAATTGCAATTTTATCGCTATATAATCTGCCGAATCCGCCTAAGAAATAACAGCCTCCTGCTACAATAATTGCAAATACTGTTGAAATAACTGTTCCCTTATGTATGTCTTTTTCACTTTTAATAGCATAGAATTTTCCAACCATCTGTGGAAGCCCCCATGTACCAAGTGATGTTAAAATTACCACAAATAATAATGCTAATGGATCAGGCCCTAAAAATGCTGTGTAAGCGCCTTCCCAACCTGCATCTCCTGTAACTTTTGCAAGGCTCTTTGTTGCCTGTAAAAGACCACCGTTGTCCATTAAAACCGCACCAATAATAGCACAAATTCCAAATAACATAATGATTCCCTGAATAAAATCATTAATAGCTGTTGCCATGTAACCACCAAAAATTACATAGAATCCTGTAAGCACTGCCATTACCGCAATAACTACCCAATATGGAATGTCAAACACTAAACCAAATAAACTTGAAAGTCCATTGTAAAGTGATGCTGTGTACGGAATTAAGAAAATAAATACAATAACTGATGCAGCAACTTTTAAAGGTGTTGAATTAAATCTTTTTCCAAAAAAGTCCGGCATAGTCTTTGCATCAACGTGCTGTGTCATAACCCTTGTTCTTCTACCTAACACATTCCATGCAAGTAAAGAACCAATGAATGCATTTCCTAAACCTGCCCAAGTTGATGCAAGTCCGAAATTCCATCCAAACTGTCCTGCATATCCTACGAAGATAACTGCAGAAAAATAAGATGTTCCAAAAGCAAAGGCAGTAAGCCAGGGGCCTACTGAACGGCCTCCCAGAACAAATCCTGTAACGTCTGTTGCATGTTTTCTAGTGTAAAAACCTACAAAGATCATTACAGCAAAAAATACAACTAGCATAATTGAACATAATACTACTGTCATAATGTTCCCTCCATTAAAATTATCAAAATATATTCTGAGTCTTTAAAGCGTTACGCTTTAAAGTGTTAAAGCGATTATATAAAAAAAAAGATGCTTTGTCAATAACAAAGCACCTGTTAGCTATCAACTGTTTCCTTTTCGTACTCCTTACTCCTATCTTCATGCCAGAACACATCCACAGCCGACTTTTTTATATTTCTTTTATCCAGCATCTACGTCTTCTATGCTGAATCTTATTAAATCTTTTCCACATAGACTGAACCTTAATATTATCTTCAAGCATTGGTCCTGTCTCAGCATATTTCATTCCATCTTCAATGGCTGCTTTTAGAATTTCCGTAATTAAAACTAACGGTAAGCCTTTCTTCTTATACTGATCTCTTACACCAACTAAATAAAGTTCCAATGTGTCAGGTTTAGAATATGGTGCATAAAGCAGTCTTGCCCATCCAAAAGGAAACAATCTTCCATGAGATTTTTTTGAAGCCTTGCCCATTGAAGGAACAGTTACTCCAATAGCAACCATCTCATCTTTTTCATTTACAAGTAATGAAATAAATCTAACATTAACCATTAATATGAACATACTTTTTAATCTGTGCCTCAGATAAATCCACTTCACCATATAGTATCTTTGCAGTATCATTTACAACATCAAATATATATTTTATGTATTTTCTTAGCTGCAATCTGTTCTTAACTTTTACAATTTTGAGTTTATTGTCTTTTAAAACTCTCTCACACATTTTGTCAAAAACAGGTGGTATTTCATCTGGTATATCTATTCTGTTTTCAATCCAATCCACAGATTTTACATACCCAAGGCGTTCCATATGTTCCTTATAATAAGGTGCATTATTAATCGTTATGAATATACCATCATATTCGAAACCTTCAATAAGCATTCCTTCCTGGTCCAAATCGCAAAATCCCATTGGTCCATGAACTGCTTTAAGTCCCTTTTCCCTGCCCCAATTTTCAACAGTCTTAAATAAAGCTTCTGAAACTTCGTAGTCGTCAATAAAATCCACTCTTATAAATCTTATTCTTTTTCTATCCCATTTCGCATTTGCCCTATGACTGATTATGGCACCGATTCTTCCTACACACTCTCCATCTTTGTATGCCAACCACTGTCTTGATTCAGCATACTCAAATGCCGGATTTTTCTTAGGATTAAAATTCGCCATTTCGTCTGAAATCAAATCAGGCATTGCCTGTGGCACATCTCTATACATTTTTTCATTGAAACCAGCAAAAGTTCTTAAATCTTTTCTGGTTTTAACTTCCTTTATTGTTACCATTATTTATCCTAAGTTTTTTCATTTATATCATTCTACTAACCAATAGTCTGCCATCAAACTATTTTAGCTTTCCTTTTATAATTAGAAAATTATATTCTTTCACCTAAACTTGTTATCTTTTTTCGATTTCTCTAATCATATCGACTCTTCTCTGATGTCTTCCACCTTCAAATTCAGCTCCAAAGAATTCATCAAGAATCATCTTTGCAAGTTCAACACCTACAACTCTTGCACCAAATGCAATGATGTTGGCGTTGTTATGCTGTTTTGTAAGCTTTGCAGAATATGGTTCGCTGCAAACTGCCGCAATAACACCAGGAACCTTATTAGCTGCTATAGAAATACCAATTCCTGTTCCGCACATAAGTACACCATAATCAACATCTCCGTTTACTACTGCACGACCTACTTCTTCACCCTTTGTAGGATAATCACATTTGATTATTTCACCGTTTTCATCATAACCTGTTCCATAATCTACACATTCATATCCTTTTTCTTTCATATATTCAACTAATTCATTTTTTAAATCAATTGCTGCATGATCACAACCAAAACCTATTTTCATTGTAAATTCCTCACATTTCTTATTATTAACAATCTGTTATCCCTAACTTTTTTATTCTACCTAATCTAAAAGTTCATGTCAAACTTTTACATTCTTTGCACCGAGCACATACCCGTTCGCAACTATTATCTTCTCGCGCCGAGCACATGCCTATTGGGCAACAGTTTTTCCTTTTCCACAAGTGCGCCTATTTAGCGGAACTTTTTTATATAATAGAAACTCTAACGGAATTTCTATTGCATAAAAAAACACAAAAAAAGACATACCCGAAAAATCAGGTACGCCCAAAGCTTTGAAAAACTTAAACATGCCGGTGACCGGAATCGAACCGGTACTGTGTTGCCACAACAGGATTTTAAGTCCTGCGCGTCTGCCAGTTCCGCCACACCGGCATTCATAACCAGCTAAAAGCTAATTATAGACTGGGCAGAGAAGGATTCGAACCTTCGAAGGCGGTGCCAACAGATTTACAGTCTGCCCCCTTTGGCCACTCGGGAATCTGCCCATAATAACTTAGAAAGCGCTTTTCTTTTTTTTATGAACTTTACATACTCGCATGTATAAGTTTATTGAAAAAGGAAAAGTCATTTGCGAAGCAAATGACAGTGAGCAAACAACGTTTGCGAACTGCTTTCCCCAACAATATACATTTATACCATAAATACTATAAAAGTGCAATTATTTTTTTATATAATAGAAATTTTCTCGAATTTTCTACCATATTCTATTCCAAATCTTCCGTCACGTCAGTACCTACTCTAAACTGAGCATACATTGGATTCATATACGTATCCGTATATTCAACTAAATTATAGTTACTATCCGCACCTATATATTCAAACTTAAATACTGCTGTTCCCTTTTCAACGCCAAGTAATTCTGCGATATTGCTATTAGCGTCACAAATTATACAACTCTGGGAAAAATGCTCAGGCAAGTGACCTTTTGTTTCCATGTAATCATAAAGAGAAACTTTCTCAAAATCAAAGTTATCAATATCAGGAAAATATTTCTTAGGCACATAAGCGAACTCGACAGCAAAAGGAATATCAACAACATACCTTATTCTGTGAACTCCCCATACCATCTCTCCTTTTTCAAGCCCCAATTTGTAATTCATGAAACTACAATTGTCCAACTCTCCGGTACCAAGAACTTTATTTGATATTGTAGTTCCCTGATTGCGCAAAACCGCAGTTATACCTGAGTTCTTAGCTCCATTAGCATAGTTAAAATCAATCTTTTTATTATCTCTATTTGCAACATAAGTGCCTGATCCCGGTTTTCTCTCCAAATAGCCTTCTTCAACAAGTTTACTAACAGCACGTTTTACTGTCATTCTATTTACTCCGTACATTTCAGCCATTTTTCTTTCACTTGGAATAGCTTCACCCGGCAAATACTTTTTTTCTTCTATTTTTTTTATAATGATATCCTGTAGTTGGATATAGATAGGCATTCTGTAATCCATAGGTAACCTCTATTCTTTTGAACTAATTTCTTTTCTAAATTCTACCCATTCCTTATTCATTATAGAATGTAAATACTGAATAACATTTCCGTCCTTATCATAACAAATTCCTGTTTTCTTTGCGACCGCTGTCATTTTATCCAGTTTAAGTATTTTGGATTCGAAATCATCAGCGTAGACAATTTCAATAAGCTGTTCTTCCTTAGCCGGTACAATTCCATATATTTCACGCAATATTTGGAACAACGAATCCTCTAAATTCTGTCGTATTAACTTTGGTGCTATATTTTCAGGCACATAGGCATACTCAATGGCAATAGGAATGATTCCTTTTTCGCTTTCAACTTTTCTTACTCTTGTTATTTTGTACACTTCCGTTCCAATAGGTAGCTTGATTTTTTTGTATAAATCCTTATCAATTTCTATCAACTCAAAAGATAGTAATTGATTCTCAACTTTGCTGCCAATATCACTAACCTTTTCTCTAAAAGATTTTATCTCATTAAGGTTTGTTACAATTCGTGGATGTCCCATGTATCTTCCGCTTCTTTCACGAATTTCAACAATACCTTCTTCTTCTAATATCTTGTATGCCGATCTAACTGTTGCTCTTTGTACTCCGTACTTTTCTGCAACTTCACGCTCCGAAGGTAACTTCTCACCTTCCCCGATATTGTTCTTTATGAAGTAAAGTTTTAGTTCATTGGCTATTAACTCATCTTTATTTAATAACTTCATATCCACCTCACATCTAATAATACATTTTTATTTTTCTTTTTTCAAGAAAAGTGCCTTGCAATGGGACTTTTTAAAACAATTATGGTGGAAAATAACATGCAAAAACAGCCGGATTATATTTACTATTTAAAAGTTCTCATCTTCATCATCACAATTTTCCATCATTTCATTACAGTAAATCATCATGTCTCTTGCTCCAACAATTGCATGTTTTATTACGTCTGGTGTTGGTGTATTTTGATCTGACATAACAATTGAAATAACTAATGCTAAATTTGCTCCTGTAACAACGTGAACTCTCTTGTTTGAAGTTAATGCCATTGCGTTATTATTTACACTTCCACCAAAAACATCTGTCATGATTACAATATCATCATCAGGATTTTCATCAATCACCTTTTTAAATTCAGGTGTGGGATCTCCACATTCTTCTGTATATGCATTAATAATGGTTAAATTCTCCGGTTCTCCAACTATCATTGATAATGTTGTTCCTATTCCATATGCCATGTGACCATGTGTTGCAATAATATATTTTCTCATTGTTAATTCCTCCGCTCAAACTATAATCTTGATTTATTAATATAGCTGCTACACCTTTAAGTATAGCAGCTATTTTTATGTATGGACTAATTTCCATATTTTATTTTTAATCTACTTCTATTATATGCCATTATCCTAAGATTCCAAAATATACACCGATAATACCAATTATCATTGTAACAATTATAAGAATCATTGGACTTACCTTTTTCTTCAATAACCAGTAATACAGTAAAGTAGCTCCAAGTCCTAACATACCGGGCATAATGCCATCTAAAATTTCCTGAATGGTTGTAGCAGTTTTTCCTGTACCTATCTTCAGTGGTATGGTTGCATAGAACATGTCTTTACTCATGGCACCTATTACCATAATACCAACAATGCCTGCTGCATACATAATCTTGTCCATTAAACCACTTTTCTCAGCTTTTGCTAAGAACTGGAATCCCCATTCATAACCTTTAATTGCACCTAAAATACGAAGTGCAAATGACGGTATATTATAAATAAGGAAGTAAAGGATTGGTCCTAAAATATTTCCCTGCTTTGCAAGTGATACGCCAACTGCTACTGCAATAACTCTGATGCATCCTAAAAAGATTGAATCACCAATACCTGATAAAGGTCCCATTAATGCTGATTTTACTGAATCTACTGCCGAGCCATCAATTTCTCCCTTTGCTACACGTTCTTCCATTGATACTGCAACACCGCCAACGAAAGGTGCAAACTGTGGAGTAACATTAAAGAATCCTACATGTCTTGTTAATGCTGCTGCATAACCTTCAGGATCATCTTTATAAATTTTCTTTAAACAATTGTTAATCATCATACAGAAAGCTAAATGCATCTGTCTTGGGTAGTTCCAGGAATATTCCAGTCCTAATGCACCAGCGCTGCATGACATTTTGATCATATCTTTTCTTGTAATTAATCTTTCGTTTTCGTTAGAAGTCTTCATCGTCATCCACCTCCTGTGCATTTCCTTCTGCTGTAGCCATCATTGGTTTATCCTCAAGGAAACCGAACTTAATTGCTACTATAATAAGTGCTATCAAAGCAATACCAAGTACAGGTATATTTGCGTAACTAATAAGTACAAAACCTAATACAAAGTAAGGAATAAGTCTCTTGCTTACAATCATTCTTAAGAGCATTGCAAATCCCATTGCAGGTAACATGCCTGCTGCAACTCCCATTCCGTCTAAAATAAACTGTGGAATGAAATCTAATAAGCTCTGAATCTTATCTGCTCCTAAATAGAAAGCAAATGTTACTAATAAGAATTTTTCAACTACACCGATAGTACCCATTAACCAGTGTGTAAATACTACCTTTTTATAATTTCCTTCTTCAGCACCCTTGTCTGCGATCTTTAAGAATACTGGTGTTACTGCTGCAAGAATATTACTAATACCTAATGCTAAAGTTGCAATTGGCATAGCAAGTGCTACTGCTGCTTCTACGCTTTTTCCCATGGATATGGCAAACGCTGTTGCTAAAACGCCACCTACGTTTACATCCGGTGGAATGTATGCGCCTACTGAAATTGCGCCCATGAATAATAATTCAAGATTGGCTCCAATGATAATTCCCTGATGTACATCGCCTAAAATCGCACCTACGATTACACTGAGAACGAGAGGTCTGAATGTGTAAAGTGTACCAAACTGGTAATCAAGTACACCCCACGCTGACACCAAACCAATTAAAATTGCTTTTACCAACATAATGAGTTCCTCCGTTTCTTATTTATTTTACTTAAAATGTTGTTCTATAAATATTTCGCCACGTTTATCTTTGAATCATCAGCTAAAGCTCTAATTTCACATTCAACACCTTTGTCTACCAGTTCTTTTAGAATTTCTTTCTCTTCCGGTTCAAGGAAAACCTGTTTACTTACCTGAGTTGTTGTTTTACTTTCTTTTGTATTTCCTAAATTAATACTCTTAATCTGTGGGCAACCGTCAACTAACTGCTTTGCTTCCTTTATCGTCTGAACTACAATAATTAATTTGTATTTGTCAGTAACCCCACTGTTAATAGCCTTAATTGAATCTTCCATATTTTTCATTACAAGTTTTACACCACTTGGTTTTCCTAAACGAAGAGTTGTCTTCCAAACTTCATCATTTACAACCATATCACTTGCAACTAAAATGCAATCAGCTCCAACACCGTTTGTCCAGCTAAAAGCAACCTGTCCATGTAATAATCTATGATCTACTCTTACTAATTTAATCATAAGAACCTCTCCCTTCCATTCTTACCTTTTTAGGTATTTACAAAATACCTAGCCTTTTATTTTGCAGAGGCTAACATTTTTGCTGCTTTTATGTTAGCCCCACAAATATGTTTTAGAGTTTTACAACTGAAAATCCTAACTCTTAGTATTTAAACTGACGGTAGTAACGTCTGTACTGTAAGTTATGTTTTGTGTATGTTTCGTAGTAACTTGCCACTCTGTCTGTAAGCAACGCTGTTACAATCATTGGAGTGAATATTGGTCTGAATTCTTTATCTACTCCATCTAAAGCAAATTCTGCTGTATCAATTACAACTGTTTCTTTGTGTTCAATTTGCTTTAAGAATTTTTCAACTCTTGTATCCTGATTTCTAAATTCATCTTCACCTTTGATAACAAATACAGGTACGCCTTCTTCAACAAGTTCTAATGTTCCGTGGAAGAACTGTGCTGATGTTACAGGTCTTGTTCTCACCCACTGCATTTCTTCTAAAATGCACATTGCAAACAATATTGTTTCGCCCCATGCTGCACCACTTCCTGTGAATATTGAATATGGTGCATTGTAATATGCTTTTGCAATCTTTTCAGCTCTGTCATCAAATTGAACTCTAATGTCGTATAAGTTCTGGAATATACCATCCATTCCTTTTGCGAACTGTTCATATTTAGGGAAAGTTCCTTTATTATGTAAAATTCTAAATGCTAATAAATCGAATAATACATATGCGAATTCGCATCCACCTGTTGTTACTTCAGCTTCAATAACTGTCTGTGCTATCTGACCTAATGGCTTTTCTTTCTTAGTAAAAGCAACTACATGTGCTCCTATTTCCACAATCCATTTTGCTGCTTCTACAATTTCAACTGTATCACCGCTGGCACTTGCTGTAATTACTAATGTGTCCTTTGTAATTTTCTTAGGGTGAACTGTGTTAGCATCGGCTGCATTCACTAATTCAACATCAATATTGCTATACTTCTTAATCTGGTATTCAATTGGTCCTAACTCAAATTCTGTTCCACCAATTCCAAGTAAAACAATGTTGCTGAACCCTTCTTCACAAACTTTGTCTGCAACTTCTTCTACTGTTTTTCTCTGAGCCAATACTGCTTCAGCATCTTTGAAGTATTTCTCTTTATCAAACTTTGGTAACACTACTTTTTCTAATGACTTATCCATTTTCTACACCTCTTTCTGTAAATTTAATTTACTTTTTAATTTTTAATTTTTGACTTTTGTTTACTTACTTTAGTTTCTCTTATGTAATTAACTTTTGTAAAAAAACCCGTTCGTGCTATTCGGTTCTTTTTGTAATCCACTTGTTATTTTTAATATACCAGTTATGTAGTTATATTGCAAGCACTTTTTTATATTTTTAAAACTTTTTTATGCACATTCAACAAATTGTAGCGACAAACGCGATACCACCTGTGCCTGACAATCCCGGCTATCCCCAATTTGTTAACATTATTACTTTTTCTTAAAATCGCGTCTGGTGTGTATCCCAGACGCGACAAAGGTAATAAATATTTAAAAGGGGGAGTTTTGCTTTGGCAAACCCTTTTCTAATAATCAAACTGACGATAATAACGACGATAGTCCAAGTTATGTTTTGTATATGTTTCGTAGTAACTAGCTGCTCTATTTGTTAATAAACCTGTTAATAGCATTGGGCTAATTAATGGTCTGAATTCCTTATCCACACCTTCTACTTCAAATGAAGCCAAATCAACCACAATAACATCTTCATGGCCAATTAACTTGCAGAAATTCTCCACTCTCTCATCCTGCACGCGATATTCATCTTCGCCCTTTACAATAACTACAGGGATTCCTTTTTCAACTAATTCCAATGTTCCATGGAAAAATTGTGCTGATGTTACAGGTCTTGTTCTTACCCATTGCATCTCTTCCAAAATACACATTGCAAACATCATTGTCTCGCCCCATGCAGCTCCACTTCCTGTGAAAATGGTATAAGGTGCCTTGCAGTATTCTTTTGCCAGCTTTTCTGCTGTTGGATCAAAAGCCACCTTTGAAGGTAACATTTTAATAAAGATATCCTTCATCTGGTCTGCAAATTTTGTATATTCAGGAAATTCCCCTCTGTTGTTCAAATATTTTAAAATAAAGAAATTGAACAACAGATAAGACTGGTCTAATCTTTCTCCCGGTGATTCAATTGCAACATCTACTAATTTTCCCAACTTTCCTTCCTTCTTAGTAAAAGCAACAACATAAGCACCTGTTTCTTTAATCCAGTGTGTTGCTTCGATAATTTCCTTTGTATCTCCGCTGGCACTGGCTGTAATAACTAATGTATCTTTTGTAATTTTTCTAGGATGAAGTGTATTGGCATCAGCCGCATTGTATAATGAAGTATCAATTGTGCTATATTTTTTTAGAATATAGTTAATTGCCATCATTTCAAATTCTGTTCCACCAATTCCAATTAAAACAATATTCTTCGCTCCCTTTGCAAATACCTCATCTGCAATTTTTTCAACTTCTTCTCTCATTTCATAAGTTTTTTTGCCATGTTCTAAATACTTTTCCTTTTCAAACTTTGGCAAAGAAATGTTTTCTACATCAATTCCCATTTTTCTTTCCTCCTGTGTTTCTTGATTATTTAAATTTTAAAAAATTTTTCATTGATTGTTTATCTGCTACTTTTGGATTTTCAAAGTATCTTCCATTAACACATTCCACAGATAAAATTCCTTTGTAGCCGTTCCGTCTAAAAGCCTCCAGCTCCTCTTTCATGTTTCTTGTTCCATCGCCCCACGCTAAATGAGTTGTAAAATGATCTTCATCTTCATCTACATCTACAAAGTGAGCGTGAACTATCCTATCACCAAATATTTTGAAATAATCATCTATTGTATCCTTTGCTCTAACCATTGCCCCTGTGTCAATACAAACTTTCAATGCCGGTGAATCTACATCATCAATTAATTGTTTCATCTCTTCTGCTGTGTGTACTAACATTGACTCATCCGGCTGTAAAGCTTCAATAGCCAATGTCATATTCTTTTCAAAAGCATAATCACTTACCTTTCGTAACATTTGAACACTTCGTTTATAAACCTCTTCTCTTTGTTCGTTTAAAAATCCCCAGCCACTTGTTACAACAACCTGATTTGCTTCAACTTTGCAAGCAACATCTACAGCATTCTTAAAGTATGCTAAAACACGTTTCTGCATTTCCCTATCTTTGGCAGCCATGTTATTAGGTTTCGGATTAGTTTGTTCAGGACATATGCCAATAATTTTGATATTGTATTTTTCTTCCAGTCTAAGAAGTTTATCAACATTTTCATAACCATTATGGTCCATAAAAAAATGTTGTGGTCCTGTCCAAATTTCAACATTCTCATATCCGTTCTCTTTTGATGCTGCAAAGAAGTCTTTCAGTTCATAAAATCTATGGTGACAATTCATTGCACTTAACCTCAATATATGTCGCCTCCTTTCATCTTTCCTCTAAGGCAGAGAATTAATTTTTCCCTGCCCACTGGATGTATGCTTTCTTATAAAATTAGTCATAACACTAATTATTGTTTTTTATTTTTTTGGTTCTTCTTATAATCCACTTGTTATTTTTAATATACCAGTTAGTTTTGTATAATGCAAGCACTTTTTTATATTTTTTTTATTTAAGAACAAAGAATGTCGCTTGCGACATTCTACGCAACCAGCGCATGCCCATTTAGCAACATTTTTCCATTCGTGCGAGTGCGTATCCATAGTGGAACGTTTTTTATGTAATAAGAAATTCTGAAGGAATTTCTTATTACATAAAAAACGAAAACCATTTATGGAGACTTTACACTTCCATAAATGGTTTTCATAAATTGATATGCCCCCTGTCAAGTAGACAGGTCAAATATATAAAATTAGGTGCTAATGAACGACCACGCATTTTGTGTGGTCGTTTTTCTATGCACACCATTTTTCTTTATACTTCTTAATTCGTTTATTTTCAGGAATAGGATATTCCTTTGGATTATCAGAAGCTAAAGCTTCTGTTCTTACTTCCAGTGGTGTTTTGCAATAATATCTGTCCTGCGGACGTTCTTCACTATAAAATCTCATATAATCATTAATTGCAAATCTTAAAGATGATTCATCGGTAATATCGTACATTTGATACATTTCTGTTTTTATGATTCCCCAAAATCCCTCTGTCGGTCCATTATCAATACAATGACCAACTCTTGACATGGATTGCTCTATTTCCTGCTCTTTTAATTTCTGTTGGAATACCTTACTTGTGTATTGAAAACCCCTGTCACTGTGGAAAATAGGCTTTGCATCCGGATTAGAGGCAATTGCTTTATCGTATGTTCTAAACACCAGACGATTATCGTTTCTACAACTAATCACATATGAAACTGGATATTTGTCATATAAATCCAGAATAGCACTTAAATACAATTTCTTCTTTTCACCGGGAACCTTAAATTCTGTCACGTCCGTAGACCATTTTTCATTCGGTGCTGTTGCATTAAAATCTCTTTTCAGTTTATTTTCTGCTTCCTGTTCCGGGGCATCTCGGTGTAACCATTTATAGTAAGCAGCTCTGGAAATTTCAAGTTGTTTACACATCCACTCAATGCTCCAGCCCTTTTCTACATGGTAATATTTAATTGCTAAATATTTAGATTCGTAACGTACTTTTCCAAGCCTCACATCCTTTCGAATTCTTTCACTTTTTTTAGCAGTTCAACTGCCATGTCCTTTTCCTGTAACTGACGTTTCAGTCGGAGATTCTCCCGTCGTAAACGTTCTAACTCATCCACTTCGTCATCTGCTTTATGACATCCACGTTTATCAGTTAGCCCCTCTTCGCCATTTGTAACGTACTTTTTTACCCAAGAATAGACTTGGCTGTACGATACGTCATATTTGCTTGCAGCACCTTTATAGTCACGGTTATGCTCAATACAGTATTCAACAATCTCCTTACGCTCTTCCATAGTTGTTTTTCTTCTAGCTTCTGCCATATAGACCTCCCTTTTAGGATCATAATCCTTAAGTTCTCTATTGGCATTATACAATGAAATCCATCTTTCTAACATAGACATTGAACTGATATTGTATTGGGCAACAATTTTACGGACAGATGCCTGTCCGGAAATATATTCTTCAACCGCTCGTAGTTTAAATTCTCTTGTGTAAGATTTGTTCTTTGATGAGGGAATAAAGGCATCTGCGCCCCATATTTTATATTTATCTAACCACTTATATATAGTCATTCCATTTTTAGGAGACATCCCCAATCTGACACAAATTTCACTCACTGATAGTGCACCGGAAAGATAATCTTCGCAAGCACGTATTTTTTGTTCAATTGTATATTTTAAATATCTAGACATAAAAATACCTCCAAAGTAGATTTTGGTTATTTTACCTGTCTACTTTAGAGGTATCATATCAAATTGCATTACTTCTGAATATCCTCTTTTAATTATATTAATTTCAAAACTAAAATAACCATAATAATCACACCTATGATTACTGCTAAATGTTCAGCTATATACATAACCACTTCTAAAAATCCTTTTGCAAGCACATTTCCTATTTTTTTAACTACGTTCATATTTTTATTCAAAACTAATATTTAGTTTTTCCTCCTTCCTTTAGTAATTTTTCTTTCCTACCCTTCAGTAAGATTCCTACACCATCTTCCTCTTTTGTAAAACCATGTTCCAAGAATAATTTTCATCAAATATGTTGCTTCTGTACACAAATAAACCAATTCAATTGAGAAGTTAACAAAATATGCTAAAATTGAGCTAACTAATAATGGTCCATAGAGATTAAACAGTCCATCTAAAACTAATACTGCCGCTACATCCCCACCTGCACGCAAAATATAGTATATGGTCAATCCGTATCCCTGACTCCAACTAAAAATTGCTTTAATTCTAAGAAGTGATGTAGCCATTGCAAACACACCTCCACTTAAAGAAAATAGCATTGGTACAAAGCCTGAAATTCCAACAATTATACAACTTCCAATAACACTTGTTGTAACTCCTATAACAAGCAGTCTGTTAGCAGTCTTTTTGGCAATTTCCATATTACCCGTTCCAAGCACCTTTCCAATTATGATTCCTGCCGCCTGCGAAACACCCACAAAAGCAACATTTACAAAGTCGTAAACATTGTCTACTACTGTAACTGCCGGAATATTTGCTTCACTTACAATACAATAATTTCTAAAAATCAAGCTCAATGCTATAGCATATAAACCTTCATTTACCATTAATGGAATAATCTTTTTGATTATACGCATTTTTTTAGTTTTATCCAATGCTCCAATTTTTTCTCCAAAAATTTCTTTCCCTGAATCTTTAAAAAATAATATTGTAAGAAGCATTGCTGTTTCCATACATCTTGAAATCAGTGTAGCAAGTGCTGCACCTTTAATTCCAAGGATTGGCATACCTAGCTTGCCATATATTAAAACATAATTAAGTAATATGTTTATTACAACAGATATCATGCTTATTTTCATCGGTAAGCTCTGTTTCTTAAACACTCTAAAATACACTGCACAAATTTGATTTATTGCATATGGCAAATAAGACCATCTTACAATTGAAATATATTGGATTCCCAAAACAGTTATGCCATTGCCTTTTACAAACAATCTGATTGCATATTGTGGTCCTATTACCAGCATTGCAATAAAAATAAAAGCAACTGCTACACACACCTGAATGCCAAATTTAAATGTCCTTTTGGCATTCTGATTTTCATTTGCTCCATAATATTGGCTCATAAACATACTAATGCCACTTGCGACTCCAAAAATAAACATTGAAAAAATAAGAAACGTTTTATTTGAAACTGTCACTGCACTTATTGCATTTTCTGATATTTTTCCTACCATTATTGTGTCGCAAATATTTAAAAGCGTTCCTGTTAGTGCCTGTAACATAATTGGCACTGCCAGAAGAAAAAACTCCGAAAAAAATTTTCTGTTTTTCATTTGTATTTACCTTTCTAAAGTCCTTTTATTCTATTTATTTTGTTTACCCTTTAAAGCTCTTCGTTGTTTTCTTTCATTTTCATATATTTATCTGTTTTTGTTTTTATTAGTTTGGCAAATTTATCAAAATCAGGATGACACTTAAAGTTGTTCTTTTCTTTTGTCACAATCGCACAAATATACTGGAATAAAACAACTGTAAACAACGGAGTAATATCACTGTCTATCCCTGCTCCAAGTTCTATTACATTATTCTGTCTTTTAACTTTTCGATTTGTCACAAGATAAACATTCTTTGTAACCGTACCTGTAGCGTTGAAAACGTTATACATTCTATCTGATTTTGGATTAAAATCTATAAAAAACACGTGATACCATGGTGTTAATTGCATATTAGGACCATGAGCATATTCCTCGCTTTCATAATAAACTGCAGGGATTTTTAGGGTTTCACTTATTTTTAAGGCTGCTTCTCTTGCCGTTCCCATATTCGCTCCATCAGCAACTATGATTGCACTATCCATTTTAAATATCTGATCATAATACAATTTCACAAAATTCTCTGACTCCTTATACAACTCTCTGCTTGTAGCAATTGCTCTTTCTAAATTTTGCAAATTTTCACTGTATTTATCTTCAGTAATTGTTCTTCTCTTCAATGCTACTTCATTAGCAAATAAAATCAAAAACTCAACCAAAGTTACAAAGCCTAAAGTTACATATCCTATGGTTTCATTGTCCACCCCATATTCGATTACATTGTCTGAATAAGTATACAAATCTCCATTTTTGTTTCCTGTTAAACAAAAATAATCCATTTTATTTTTTTTCAGTATTTCTACCAATTGGATAATATTTGTACTACAACCGCTTTGAGAAACAACAATAAGATTGCATTCTCTCATTTTCTCCATTCTATAATTAATAAATTCTGTAGGACTTACACAATATACATTACACTTCAAATTGTTAGTCATAAACATTTCTGCCGTTATTGCTCCATTTAATGAACTTCCTGATGCTATAATGCATATATCTTTTTTATTCGAACTCAGATAATATTCGACTAATTTTTCTGTTAAACTTTTTCTATTATCCAGATTTTTCTTCATTACATCCGGCGAAATTCTAATATAATCCTCCATTTGCATTTTCATATATTTTACCTCGTTTTTTTGACTCTTTTTTATAATTCATTTTACATCACTTTTGGTTTCTTATATAGTCCAATTATCATTTTTAGTATACCACTTGTTTTATTAATTTCAACTATATTTTTATGTTAAAGAAATATGTTTGTAGCATTACATGTATGTTCCCCCCACCTAACAATTATTTTTCCTTTCAAAATATATCTCTTTTTTCTGCAATATCTCTCTTTGACATACATTCTTCCAACCACTATACTTATAGTTACAAACAATCGTTACTGAAAGGGATTCTAAAATTTATATGAAGAGTAAGAAAATTATATGGGGAACTGTTTTGGTTATAGCTACTGCTATTTTTATTATTTGTTGCTACCTGCTACTTTCACAGGGAAGCAGCGACGGTGGAAATACAAAAAAATATTTGACCGAAACTACCTCTAGGCATGTCAAGAATTCAAAAGAATATGCTGACAGCCACAACATTAACTGGAAAAAATTAAAAAAAGATAACTCTGACATATATAGTTGGATTTATATTCCAAATACCAAGGTTGATTATCCTGTTGTTCAGCCAACAACAGACAATGATGACTTTTACCTAAATCACAATATACAGAAGAAATCAGAATTTGCCGGTGCAATTTACAGCGAAATGCAAAATGCAACCGATTACTCTGATCCTGTAACAGTTTTATACGGGCACAATATGAACAACGGTTCAATGTTTAAGACTTTGCATAGTTTTGAGAAACCTGATTTTTTTAAGAAAAATAAATACATTTATATTTACATGCCAAGTCAAAAATTGACATTTAAAATCTATGCAGCGTATGTATATGACGACAGACATATTTTAAATTCCTTTGATTTTAGTAACAAAAGTGTTTTGGAAAAATATCAGAAATACACTCTTAATCCTGACTCAATGAATAAAAATACAAGAAAAGTTACATTAAATAAGGACAGTAAAATTTTAACTTTAAGTACCTGCACAAACGGTGCCGAAAACACAAGATATCTAGTACAGGGGGTTTTAATTAAACGTGAGCAAACAAACTAATGATAATAATATAAGCGACAATTCAAACATTGCTAATCCTAACGTCATTAAAGACACTAGGAATAATCTGGAATTTGATGTTGACTGGGAAACTGTTGAGAAAAATTATAAATACGACTCTCATCATCACAGACACCATAGACATCACAATTCGTCGAACTCAGATAAGCCTACAGACTTTAACAATAATAGCTCTACTAACGTAGATAAGTCTGAGAATTTTGACGCCAATGCTTCAACTAACAAGCAAAAACATAATAAGTTAAAAAAAGATGATCAAACTAATACACACAAACATAAGAATGTAAAAGATGATAATCAAACTAATAACCACAAGCATAAGAAGGCAAAAGATGATAATCAAAATCTTAAAAAGAAACATAAAAAGCTAAAGATTTTTTTGATTATTTTACTTTCACTACTTATAATTATTGCAATTGTTTTGGGAGTTTTAAATTATATTGGCAGGAAGAAGTTACTTAATTACAGAAATCTCCATGTTAATGTTCCATCAGAAATACAATATGAAGATGACGGGCGAATTGTATATTACAATGGACATACTTATGAATTTAATGACAATATTGCAAGCATACTTTTTATGGGTATTGATAATCGCAAACTAAAAGATAATGCAGTCTCTGGAACAGGCGGCCAAGCTGATGCTTTGTATCTTTTTACTTACGATACAAAGAGCGGTCATATAAAAGTGCTCAGCCTTAATCGTGATATCATGACTGACATTAGCCGATATGATGAGGGCGGTAACTACGTGGACACTGCAACTGCCCAGCTTTGTTTGGCATATGCCTATGGCGACGGCAAACAAACAAGCGCTGAAAATCAGGTAACTGCTACGGAACGTCTTTTATACAACATTCCAATTAACGCTTACTATGCAATTGATTTGGATGCCATAAAAATTTTAAATGATGATGTTGGTGGGGTTACTGTTACACCTGACTATACATTTGAAAGTTTCACAAAGGGGCAGACTGTTACCTTAAAAGGCGATATGGCAGAGGCATTTGTTCGTCATAGAGACACCAGCTTATTAGATGACAACCTTAGAAGAATGGATTGCCAGAAACAATATCTTACAGCTTTTGCCAGTTCCATTGTGCCTGCAATAAGAAAAGATTTCCACGTGTCTTTGGATTTATACCAAGATACAACAACAAATACAGTTACAAATATTTCTGCACCGATACTTACATATTTAGGTTGGTCACTGACTACAAACTATACCGGGTTAAATATACAAAGTACATCCGGGAAATATGTGGACTCCCCAAAAGACAGTTCTGCAGAATATAAAATTTCCAAGAAAAAACTTTTTGAAACTGTTTTGGATTTTTACTATAAACAGATTGATTAAAAGTATGACTTTGATTTTTAAGCGTATATATGTATAATAGAATAAGAAAAGCTTCACATTTTGTATAATGTGTAATTACGGAGGTAAAAACTATGAATAAAACTGCGAAAAAAAATATTATAGTTCTTCTAGCGACTTTAATATTTACATTGGCTTTTGCTACAACATGTTTTGCCAAAAGTAGTCCTACTGCTACAGTTATTCCAACTACTACAGTTAACCCAACTACTAAAGCACCAACAACAGTAAAGCCTACTAAGAGCAACGAAACAACTAAGAAAAAACAAAAAAAGCAAAAAACTACTAAGAAAGACGAAACAACAACCGGCTCAGGTAAAACAGGAAAGAGAAATCCTTCAGACATTTCTCCAAAAACAGGCTCAAATATTATAATCCCAATTGCCGGCTTGTTAGTAGCCGCAGGTGCAATTGTAGTTTCCAGAAAAGAATTAACAAATAAGAACTAAATAATAAATAACAGATAGCCATTAGTGGCAAATGAAAGCAATTCATAACTCAATAGAAAAAGCGAGAAAATAAAAAGGAATTCAGACAATAGAAATATGACTTGTCTGAATTCCTTTTTATTTATCTGCTTTTTCACCAGATTGTGAATTGTTATTTATTTGTTGCGGTAGATTGAACCACTATTTCCTTTGACTGTTAAGTTCAAACTGCCATCTTCTACTTCATAAATTATTCTTCCACAGTTATAGAATTCTCTACTTGATTCCAACAATCTTTCCCACTGTGAAACACTTCGTCCCAACTTCCAAACGGGAACGGAAATCTCTTTGTCTATGTCAGATGTGTTGATTACTGTTAATACTGAATCATTTTCATTAAAGCGACCATAACACACCAAATCGGTGTCAGCAATTAGCAACATGTAAGACCCGTCTTTTAATGGCTGATTCTGTTTGTGAACACATATTGCCTCTCTATAGAATTCAAGCAATTCTAAATCTTCCTTACCCCAAGGATAAGTTCTTCTGTTATCCGGATCTGTCCAACCACATACACCTGCTTCATCACCGTAGTATAAAGTAGGTGCACCAGGCAATGTCATCTGCATAATAACGCCCTGCTTAAATATTGCTTTATCTATATTTTCTGCTGCTGCTGCAGCTCCTACTGTACCGATTCGACCAACCATCTTATTTGTTCTCGTCATAAATCTTGAATGATCATGATTTGATAATTCATTCATTGCCACAAGAATTGACTGGTTCTGCATACGTGAAAGCTGATACTGCATTGTGTTATGGAACACTTCTCCGTTACCTCTCATGTATGGGTTTGCATTGTCAGAATGTTTATCAACACCTGTTAAAAACCATGTGACAGGGTCCATAAATGCGTCATAGTTCATTACCGTATCCCACTGGTCACCCATAAGCCATGAGTGTGCATCACCATAGTGCTCTGCCAAAATAATTGCATTAGGATTGGCCTGTTTAACTCTGTCTCTAAAACGCTTCCAGAATTTATGGTTAAATTCAGGGCTGTGTCCTAAGTCAGCTGCCACATCAAGTCTCCAACCATCAACATTAAATGGAGGTGACACCCATTTTTCAGCTATATGCAAAATGTAATTACACAACTTTTCACTACCCTCATAGTTTAATTTTGGAAGAGTATCAAATCCCCACCAACCTTCATAACTGTAATTATCAGGCCAGCTATCTGTGCTAAATTTAAAATAAGAATTATATGGGCTTTCCTTTGACTGATATGCCCCTGTTTCATAATCACTGTTTCCTTTATAAAGTTCCTCTCTGTCTAACCACTTGTTAAAAGAACCACAATGATTAAGAACTCCATCGATAATTATTTTAATTCCATGCTCATGAGCTTTTTCAACTAATTCTATAAATAACTGATTACTTGCCTCAAGGTTTCCCAAGTTAGTAGTTCTTGTTTTGTACTTGCTTGCTTTTTTATTATCAGTTGCGTAATCAGGTACAGTTTCTCCACCATCCACAACAATTTTTCCTAAATGCGGATCAACATGGTCATAATCCTGTGTGTCATACTTATGGTTTGATGGTGAAACAAAAATAGGATTAAAATAAATTACATCAATACCTAATTTTTCTAAATAGTCCAGCTTGTCAATGACCCCCTGCAAATCCCCACCGTAGAACTGTCTTGTTCCATCAACTGCAGGATTTTCGTTCCAATCCTTCACTGCTGTAACTGCTTTTCCAATATAAACATATTCATTGTCAACTACGTCGTTTGTTTTGTCCCCATTGTAAAAACGGTCAACCATTATCTGGTACATAACCGCTCCCTTTGCCCAATCGGGAGTTTCAAAACCAGGTGTCAATTCGAAATAACCATCATTTACAGCCTGTTTCATTATTCCAAACATATTATAAAAAATACAGCCTTCATTTATATCGCATTTAAAATAATACTGATACATCTTTTCACCGGCATCCAGCAGAGCTTCGAAATATTCAAAGTCCTCTGTAGTTTTTATTTTTGTCATCTGCAATTCATTTCCATTAACGCACACAAAGACACTACTAACAGTGCCTTTATTTGCTCTAAGAATGATGCTATATGTTTTTTGCTGTTCATTATATTTACAGAACTGCTTTGTTCCGTCATGAAATAATATATCTTGATTAACAAACATATTTTTACCTTCTATTCCTTATTAGAACAACGCTTCAAATTCTTCCTGATTAATCTTTTCTTTTTCTAACAATAATTTAGCTGAAGCATGAAGCTGTTCCATGTGTTCTTCAATAATGGCTTTCGCCTGTACATAACAACTCTCAACAATATCTCTAACTTCCTGATCAATTGCTGAAGCAGTTGCTTCTCCATAGCCTTTAGAGTGTGCCAAGTCTCTTCCAATAAACACATCATTGGAATCGTCATCATAGTTTATTAAACCTAGTTTATCTGAAAATCCATACTTTGTAACCATAGCCTTTGCTGTTGATGTTGCCTGTTTTATATCCTGCGATGCCCCTGTTGTTATGTCATCTAAAATCAGTTCTTCGGCAATACGACCACCAAGGCTTACCATAATTTCCTGTAACATCTTGCCCTTTGTAAGGAACATTTCGTCTTTTTCAGGAAGTGGCATTGTGTATCCTGCTGCACCTGCGCCTGTAGGAATAATTGAAACTGTGTGTACAGGTCCTACATCAGGTAAAACATGGAATAAAATTGCATGACCTGATTCATGATAAGCTGTAATCTTCTTTTCTTTTTCAGAAATAATCTTGCTCTTCTTTTCTTTTCCAATTCCAACTTTAATCATTGCCTGGTCAATATTCGCCTGTGTAATATATGGTTTGTCACCCTTTGCTGCCAAAATTGCTGCTTCATTTAAAAGATTCTCAAGGTCTGCACCTGTAAATCCTGCAGTAATTCTAGCTATATTTTCTAAATTAACATCGTCACCAATTGGCTTGTTCTTAGCATGAACTTCCAATATCTGCTCTCTGCCTCTAACATCAGGTCTACCAACTAAAACCTTTCTGTCAAATCGTCCCGGTCTTAAAATAGCCGGATCAAGAATATCAACTCGGTTTGTAGCTGCCATTACTATGATGCCTTCATTTACTCCGAAACCATCCATTTCAACAAGCATCTGGTTAAGTGTCTGTTCACGTTCATCGTGGCCACCACCCATACCTGTTCCTCTTCTTCTTGCCACTGCATCAATTTCGTCAATGAAAACTATACATGGTGCATTTTTCTTAGCCTGTTCAAATAAATCTCTAACTCTTGAAGCACCTACACCAACAAACATTTCCACAAAATCAGAACCTGAAATTGTAAAGAAAGGTACGCCGGCTTCTCCTGCTGTAGCCTTTGCAAGTAATGTTTTACCTGTTCCCGGAGGACCTTCTAATAAAACACCTTTTGGAATACGTGCTCCCAAGCTAATATATTTCTTAGGATCTTTTAAGAAATCAACTATTTCTTCTAACTCTTCTTTTTCTTCTTCTAGTCCGGCAACCTTTGTGAAATCCATGTTTTTAATTTCAACAACCATCTTGGCTCTGCTCTTTCCAAAGTTTGCCATCTTGCCACCGCCACCTCCGGCATTGGCATTCATCATCATAAGTACAACAACCACAACAATACCTAACAAAATCATAGGTAACACGCTTGTTAAGAATACGCTGTCTCTACTTACATCAGGTATATATGGTTTTAATTTAATCTTATTGTTGTCTGCTTTTGCTTTGTCAATATCGCTAATAACTTTATTAACATCTGTTACATAAACAATCTTTGATTCATTTGAATTGCTTAACTTAATTACCAGCTTACCTGTAGGAACTTCCTTGTTTTGCTTAATTGTCAACTGCTTAATGTTGTTAGCCTTTAAGTCTGTTAAGAAATCACTGTAAGCATAATCATTGTTTACAAAGCTCTGGCTAAAACTGTAGATGATTAAGCAAACCAAAACTACAATCCCTAAAAAATAAAACTTAGAAAATCTATTTCTGCCTATACTGTTCAAATCTTCCTCCTCGCATTTCATAATTTGTGTCAATTTATATTAAAGTTCTACGATACCAATATATGGTAAATCTCTGTAGCTCTGGTCATAATCTAAACCATAACCTACTACGAACTTGTCTTCAATTTCAAAACCTACATAGTCAACATTCATGTCAACTTCTCTTCTGTCAGGCTTATCAAGTAATGTTGTTACCTTAATGCTTGCAGGATTTCTATCCTTTAGCATTGGAATTAATTTGCTTAATGTATTGCCTGAGTCAATGATATCCTCTACTACAATAACATCTAAGCCTTCAATACTTTCATCTAAATCTTTTTTGATTTTGATATCGCCTGAGCTTTCTGTTCCTGAGCCATAGCTTGAAACACTCATAAAATCAAGTGTAACAGGAACAGTTAATCTTTTTGCCAACTCACATGTATAGAAAATACTTCCTTTTAAAATACAAACAAGTCTGATTTCTTTCTTTGCATAATCTTTGCTGATTTCTGCTGCAATCTCTCTAATTCTCTTATCTAATTTTTCTTCACTAATGTACTCTGAAATCTTGTGTATCATAATCCTTACTCCTTATTGTATGTGATTTTAATAATTCTTTTTGTACTATCTGTTACCTTGCACATCTCACTTATTCTATATCCAACAATCCACACAACATGATTCCCGTCTGCCAGCAACCATATATTGTTTCTTTCTTCCTGTGGAATTTTATTGTCTATAAAATATTTTTTCAGTTTCTTTTTTACACTTCTTCCCGATTCACTTCCGCTAATTTCAATATAATCTCCCGGAAGTCTTTTTCTCAGTGTCAATCCCTTTATTTTATCATAATCAAGCCATTTAGTATATAACAAATCAGGGATATTTGATTTGTCAAAACTTTCATTTTCCACTGTAACTGTAATCTTTTCTGTGTTAAAAATCTTACCGTCTTCAATAATCGTCTGCCGGTTGCTGTCTTTTCCTTCGTTATTTTCAGGTAAAACTTTCACACCTTCGTAGGTTTTGATTAACTTTAAGCCGTATGGTAGTTCCGATTTCTTTGAGACCTGATTTGACAATAACCCAATTACAATATTAACGTGATTAGCCTTTATGTCTTTTAGTCTACCGGTGTTTTCCAAAATCCACATTCTGACGACTTCCTGTAAAATTACAACATTAAGATCTTCTGCCGAATTAAGTAAAACATTATCTTTCACATGAATCTTATATGCCTTCTGTGCCTCACCGTAAATATATTCATACACCTGAGATAAATTTTCAGCCGCATTTACTATATTATATTCCGCTTTTTGATTAATATTTTCTTTTATATAGGGCATTAGCTTAAGGCGAATCCTGTTTCTGCTGTAATCTGTCTCTTTATTGGTGCTGTCAGTACAGTAACTCAAATTATTTTCCTGTAGATACTGCTCTATTTCATTTCTGCTACAGCAAAGTAGGGGTCTGACAATCTGCCCTCTCATTGGAGAAATTCCCGTTAAACCTTTCAGTCTGCTACCTCTAAACAAATTAAAAAGAACCGTCTCGCTGTTATCATTTAAGTTGTGAGCCACTGCTATTTTGTTTGCTCCAACTTCATTTGCCACCTGTTCAAAAGTGTTATATCTGAATATTCTTCCGGCTTCCTCCTCTGATAATTTCTGTTCTTTTGCCATTTCAGGTATATTTGCCGTCACAACTCTAAAAGGTATTTGCAAATTTTCAGCCATTTGTTCTACAAAATCTGCATCGCGTTTTGCCTCGCTGCCTCTGATTCCGTGATTTACGTGAACAACGTATAGCTTCAAGTGATACTTTTCTCTTAAGCTGTACAACACATGTAGCATACAGACAGAATCAGCGCCCCCGGAAACTCCAAGTAAGACGCTGTCTCCATCTTGTAATATTTTATTTTTTTCAATGTAACTTATCACTTTTTTCAACATAATTCTATGATACTTTATGGGTGTTTCGATGTCAAACTTTCAAAGAAGTAAAACTATTTTTATGACTAATTTATTAGATTTTCTCCCAGATTCCCGTACAAATAACTGTCATGTCATCTTCCGGCACCCCCTTTGACCTGGCTAATGCTCTGGTTAAAATCTCCATTGCCATTTGTTTTGAATTGGATGTTTTAATGTCCATGATAATTCTACCCATAGCCTCCTCCTTGTCAGGCTCATCAAGGGCATCTACAATTCCATCTGAAACCATGATTACAAAATCGCCATCGTACAGTTTTTTCGTTATAGTTTCCATATCCACTTCCTGGAATACTCCCATTGGAAGAGATGTGGACTTAATACATTCTACCCAGTTTCCACGTTTAATATAAGTACAGGCTGCACCTAATTTTAAAAACTGACACGTTCCTGAGTATTGGTCAATTAAAGCCATGTCCACTGCTGCCGGCTCCTGCCACTGATTTCCTGTTAGCATTATCGAGTTGGCAAGTTTCAAAGTTGTTCCCTCTTCAAAGCCACTGTCTATCATTTTTTCCAGCAAATCAATTATAAGTTCACTATAGCCCCCTGCTCTTTTTCCGGAACCCATACCGTCACATATACTCATAAAAGTCTGCCCACTGTTTAAATTCATGACAGCGAAATTGTCTCCTGAAACGTTCTCGTTATTTTTTGTCTGTCTGGCAGTTCCACTTATTGTCATAAAATTTACTTCTTCTAATAAAACATACTCATTGTAATCTTCCGTAATATTAACAATGCTGTCCATGGAAAGGCGTACCTTTTTGCCTAAAGCCTGACTTACTACCTTTTTAATTACATCTGATTTAACATCAGTTTTTTTCTTTTTTTTGGCAAAAAGTCTCACCTCTAACATGCCTTTACTATTTTCATTTATATAAATTCTTCTTGCTATAACTTTGTTTTCCCGTAACTTATGTTTTATATAATCGTCCATTCCTAGAATTGTTTTCTTTTCGCTGTAAATTGGTTTAGTGTAATTTTCCATTACTTTTGCCATTTCATTAAACTGCACAGCCATTGCTTCTCTTGTTTCCAGCAGTTTGTTGTACCATAAGTAATTTATTTTTGCCCGCTCCAGATATTGAATCTGACCGTTGGCACAACCTCTACAGGAACTGTTTGCAATCTCCTGTTCCACACAACCTTCCATGGATACGTCGTAATCCCTGTCAATACCACTCATTCTTTTAAGCTCTGATGCAAGATTTTTAAATGCCTTTGAGGTCCGTAAAATACTTTCGTTTCTTATATCTTCCTGTTTGCTTATTGCCTCCTGCAACGACTTATGGTTTGGAACATAATCACTTACATATTTTATAAAGTATGTAAAAATTACTGTCATTGACCAGGTAAGCATTACAATTGGCACTAAACCGTATAAGTCAATTTTCATCATTCCGTCTATTGACCAGTCAACCGCCTCCACCAGCACAGTAATAACTGTGGCAATTACCGCCACCACGTATGGGTTATACTGATTGCTGATTTTTTTATACTGGGTTATGCATATACCGGTGGTTGCCATAATCGTGCCGTATTTCACTGCAACCATAAAACCACCGTTTATAAATATTGTGTACATCATAAGTGGCAATGTAACTAAAGGCACGCCTTTCATTTGACACAATGCCCCATACCAGCTTTCTCCTATTGTATAGTAACCAAGCATTGGCATTAAACAGGTTAATACACTCATGGCTATTATCAATATTGGTTTTAATATTTTTTGCATACCATCCCTCCTTGTTTTTTTCACAAGAAATAGTATACAAGCTCTGTTTATGTTTTTTTGTCAAAGCAAGGTATGATAATCGTTAGATATTTCGACATTAGATTGTTAAAATACATCCCTAGTGGAACGTATTTTTTTTACAGAACATTCTGAAAAAATTTCTTATAAAAAAAACCATATCAAAACTTTTGGTATTCCACTGGGTTTTAATATGGCATTTATAATTAATCGTTATTTAATTCTTTAATAAAATCATTTAATCTTCACTTATATTGTTAATTTCTATTCAATTTCAATATTGCTATAAGTTTTCAATTAAACTATAAATTATGTTTCCTAATATAGCAGCTAAAAATAATACTAAAGCTATTCTTGCTGCCCAAATTTGCGTTCTGCCTCTTTTTACTTTTTTCTTTTTTCCAAAGCCGTTTGCATTGATTATCTCTAATGCTTCTTTCCAGTCTTTGTCTTTTACAAGCACGCCTTTAGGTATCATTAAATCAGAACCTTTTATTCTAAGATAATCTCCAGCCCCGTCTGTGTATATTTGTGTATATATACCGTTGCTTTCTAAAAGCCCTATAAGCATTTGTAGTTCTACTTCATCGTTTGTTTCGTAAACCTGTTTCATCTCTTTAACCTCGTAATAAAATTTAACTACCCTATTGTTTAAATTATTAAATTCATATCTGATTCGCTAATATTGATTCTTCATTCTACTGATTTATTAATCTTCCGGCTTGAAAATTACTTCGTTAGGATATAATAAACCTAAATTTCTAGCCATCTGTTCTACATAATCATCTGTTTTAACATATTCTTCCTGATCCTTTAATTCTTCAGATAACTGTAGTTCTTTCTTATATTGATTCTTTAATTTTCTTTCCTGCTCTCTTAAATCAGCCAATGTGCTGTATTTGCTTATCATCTGTCCACCAATGACAATACAAAATGCCACAACTACTGCTGATATAGCTATCATCATCCTTCTATTTTGAATACGCTTTCTTCTTGCGTTGCTTAATCTTCTTGTTGATACTTTTCTGTTTTCTGTTGCCATTTTCTCTTCCTTTTTTCTTTTTTAACTCTTTTTAGTTTATCTAATTTGTATAACTTTTGCAATGGTTTTAACATTTTTGTCACAATTTTCTTTACTTTACCAAACACGCAAGTGTTTAATTTTTTTAACATTTTAGAAAGTTTGGTTTTTACTTTGCACAGAAACTTTGCAACCCTGTCAACAATTTTTCTTCCAACTAACCATTCATACAAAGCCATTATGCCTAATGTAAAGATTATTGAAAAGAATCTAGGTCTGCCGTAATTGTATTTCAAGTATATATTAAACATAAATATTGCAGAAATCGTCCAATAAATAACATCCTGAATAATCATGGAAACAATTCCCACTTTGAAAATTCTTCTGCAAACCCGAACCATATCATAGCAGACAACTAAAACAAGTCCACCATACAGGCTCATTACAATAAGCAATGCTTCCTGAGAAATCTGCGGACTCATTATTTAAACATCCTCTTCAAAATAGACTTACTTTTTTCTCCATAATCCTTTACGTCTGAATAAACAATACTGTCAATTTTTCCTGAAATATTTACCTCGCCTTTTTCAATTGTAAGCTTAGTTACCTTTAGGTCGCTGCCCTTTATATGTACCATACCTAAATTTGATTCAAGTAAAACCTGATTCAAGTCGAAAGCCACTACGTCTTTAATCCCTGTCAAATTCATCTGCTTTCTATTGTCCATTGAAAGTTTGTGGGTTCTTGGTGTACTGCCTGCTTCCATATTAACCTCGAAAAGTTTTCTATATAATAATATATTAGGTTATGTGAGAAATATGTCTTGCAGTTGCATTTTAATCAATCTCTTTGTACATGTCTACTGCTTCTTCTTTTTTAACTGTTTCTTTTGTGCTTAAAACTTCCACCTTTACAGTTCTTTGACCAAACTGAATTTCTATTTTGTCTCCCTCTTTTACATCTCTTGAAGCCTTAGCCGGCTGTCCGTTTACCAAAACTCTTCCTGCATCACATGCCTCATTTGCCACTGTTCTTCTTTTTATTATTCTTGAAACCTTTAAAAATTTATCTATTCTCATGATATCTCCTTTTGTTCTAATTAATATTTTTAAATTTATGTGCTTAGAATATATATTTTTCTACTATTAGGTTAATTTTTATAATACAATTTTCCATATTATTAAATTTACATTTTAAAAAATAATTTCCTATTTACATATAAAAATAATACCGGAGATTTTTTCTCTCCGGCATTATTATAATATATGTTTGATTTTCTATAAAGACTATATTTATTTTTTGCCAGGATCATATAGGTTGTCATTCCAACCGTAATCCACTTTATGATTATAATAGTAAGGATTTTTATTATCTATTTTACTTAAAATTGTATCATAAAGATATGCGTGACCATTGTAGTTTGATGACAACACATTTTTGTAAAGGTAATTTGCAACTTCAGGTATGGACATTGTTACTGTATCCGTGCCGTAAATCAAAGTACCATCTTCTGCCACAACAAAACCTCTTACATGGAATGAATTTGTCATAACATTTAGTATGCCATTGTTATAATATGAGTTGTTACTCATTGTTCTGACATACTTCATTATGCCATCTTCTTTGCTTAATATTCCATTGTCTGTTGTCACATAGCCATATGTATAATCCATGTTGTTGTATTGCCTTGCTCCTCTATAGGTATATTCATTACCACTAATAGCCTGAGTATTTAGTATTGAATATGTGTTATCCAATACATCATCAGCCGAATTTCCTGAACTGTTAGGATCGATTGTGTATATTACCCCTGTATTTTTTACGGTGTAATTCTTTCCTGAAACTGTAATGTTCTGTCCAATATCAGGTGCTTTACAAATTGTTCTAAAGGCTACTTTTTTCTCACTTCCTTCTTCATCAAATAAAACTTCGCCCTTTGTGTTGTAATACCTATTTCCATTTGTTTTAATCTGAAATCCCTCAACTGTAATGCTGTCAGACTTTAACATTGTATTTTCTGACACAACTTCAACTTCATTTGATGTTGTTCCTTTTGATACCTGTTCATTTAAAGTTGCCTGTACAGTAACTTTATGCTTTCCTGCAGCCACATTTTCAAGCTTCACATTTCCATATGAACTTATTAATGTAAAATCTTTTAAATTCACAACATTGCCTGAAATATCATTTACAAATTTTAAGTAAATAGTATGTTTCCCCTCTTTTAAAGGCTCATACAAGTCAATTGTTTTTGTAACATAGTCTCCCCATCCTGCATTTGCAGTTGGTGGTGTAATTTTAATAGATCCAATAGGAACACTATCCATACTTTTATCATATACATAAATTGTACCGTTTGCATTTTTATCACATGAATAGTTAAAAGTGACAGAGGTTATAGGCTTTGATACTGAAATATCTTTGTATTCTACCCAGTCACCATTATGGGTTCCACCTATATTTACCGGATTTTTATTGCTGTCCTTATCTATTGTTACACCATTTTGATTTGTATAATCTGTTGCCTTTATAACTGTACTGTCTGATTTTATATCAGACTTGGATATAGTTGCCACACTGGTTGTACTGTCATCAATATAAATGTTGTACTTTGTATCATCAGCCATACCTGCCTTTGGATACCAGTTTACATCTATTTGGTTTAACATTCCATCAGCATTCACAAGGCTTACACTTTTAATTTTAGACTCTGCAAGATTGTCCACTGTACCCGGAAAATAACTTTTTACTTTGTCCGTTACATTTGTATTTCTTTCAACGCTTCCCTGATTTGACCATTTTGATAATATGTTTTCATAAGAATCAGTTTCTACATCTGCCCAATACTTTTTAGTATCAGCATCGGTGCCGTTTCCCGGAGTATTAAATAATCCCCAGTTTCCATATTGTTTTGTACATTTGTAGTTCCAAATTGTCCAACTTAAATTATTGTCATTTAATAATTTAACACCTTCACTCCATGAATCACTGTTTGACATCATATTAAATTCTCCAATATAACTTGGCACATTATAATTTGCACGTGTTATATTGTTTATTTTGTTCTGCATTGCAGTAACCTGTTTTTCTTTGTCGCTGTAATCACTGTATAAATACTGATGATATTCGTACATTACGTTTGTCCAATCTTTACTAGAAGGATCGGGAAGAGTATCTGCATCCCACACGGCTTCCATAATAATAACGTGATTTCTGTCAACTGTTCTTATCTTTTTGTAAGCCTTATCATATACATTCCACAATGTACTAAGTCTTTCGGCCTTTGTTCCGGTTACATCTGTCGCATTCATATAATCTGCCATTGGTTCATTAAGCAAATCATAACCTGCAACAACAGGATTATCTTTGTAATGCTGTGCAATTTTTAACCACATATCCAAATATTTTGCCTGATTTGTACTTGCATCTGTTCCAAAGAACAAATTTGAATTGTCCTTTTTTTGCTGATTTGTGCTGCCACCGTAAATACCTGAGTTGTGACTGCCATTTTGTGAACCATATGCACCATGCATATCAATAATTACATATATGCCATATCGACCTGCTGTTTCCACAAACCAGTCAATTTTATCAAAGGCATTGTCATACCAGTTGCCATTTTCATCAACAAGATTTCTGTACCAAATTGGAAGTCTGATACAATTAATGCCAAGTTTTGCACAATTTTCGAAATCACCGGTTGTCCAATAATTGTCTTCATATGCACTAATAAGATTTTTTGCCTTTTCACTGCCAAATCTGGAATTTAAAGTATCCAGAATATTTTTCTGGCATCTGATATTTCCACTTGATTTGTCATCAGTTGCACCATATGTTGCACAAAGCCAGATTTCCTGTAACATATAACCACCTGCATTTACTCCACGCAAATACACGGTTTCACCCTTTTCATTTTTTAAATTTGTACCATCTGCTTTTATAAATCCAGGATAGATTTCCTTTGTGGTAGAAACTGCTTTTACTCTTACACTACCCAGCTGTGGTATTCCTGTTATTACAAAAGAGACGGCAAGTATTATTCCAATTATTTTCTTTAATCTTTTCATAAATTTCTCCTAATTTCTAAACAAATTTTCTTAAAATCCAATTGGAAGGCTCTCAACTGTAACATCAGGAGTGGATTCCCATGCTTTTGTAACTATATCCCCCGGTTTTTCGTTTGGATTGGTAGTTTCAAAAAATGATCCAGAGTCCATAATTTTTTCAGACACCTCAAACTTTGTCACTATCAATTCCGGTGTCTCATAAACTTTTGTTTTTTTCATTTCCTTCACCTCATTCTCTACTACTTAACATAAATTCCATTGTCCCATGCATATTGAACTTTTTTATAATAGCCTTTATAGTTCAGTTTTTCTGTCTGATTGTATATCCAATCATTTATATCTGAATAAGAAGTTCCTGTTTTGCCATTTAAGGCACTTAACAATTTTTTCTGCTCCTCACTTGTAAGTGTTTTCGGAACAAATTCTTCCCTTTCCTGATATTTGTACTTCTGCTGACAATATACATAATCGTTCATGTCCTTGTACAATTTATTTAATATAGCATAGTATTGATTTGATGTACTTGTTACATCTAAGGCCTTCATCATTGATTTTAATATATCAAGTTTGTTGTTGTTAATTGTCACAAGATTTAACACATTATTGTATAAGAAATTATGTCCCTTTAATGTACTCATTCTCTGGTTTTTATACAGATAATCAGCTATTTCATACATATTTACAGTATAAATATTATTCCCATATTCATAGGTACCATCTGCCATTTTAGCATAAGCCCTTACAGTAATATTTTCCTGTAATGTGTAGAACATATAATTAAGACACTTAAATGTAAGGGCATAATACTGCCAATACTCTGTGGAATACTGTGAATCACTCTTTGTAGTCCAGTTAGGATATATTCCGTCTTTTGTTTCCTCATGTACCTTTATTGTCTTATTATCAGCATTAGTTATTGTCATAATGTCTTTAAGTTCAGCTTTTGTTTTTCCATCAGTAGCTTTTGGCATTGCATAAATCACACCAAACGTGCTGACTTTTTTTGTTTTAATTGTCTTTTTACTTACACGACATACTACTCTGAATGATGGACTAAACTCTGACACACCACCTGAATCCTTATTACCATTCATCTGGAAGCCCTGTACTTCAACATCTCCTAAATCATTGTAAACATTGTTGCACACAAGTTCCTGATCTGAATTAACACTGTCAATGCTTATGATTCTTCCATCTGTAACCTTAGAATCTTTCTCCCATGAAGTTACATAATAATCATCGCTGAAAATCGTTGTATTCACATTTGGTTTCTTACTGTAATCGTCTTCTGAAACAGTTACTTTACAATTGTTGTATACATAGAGTTCTACCTTTTCTGAATGTTTAAGAGCAAATGTATACTGTCCTGTTGCTGTATTTGTAAGCTTTTTACTTATTATTTCAGCTGCATCTATGGCCTTTCCGTCTTTTTCTATCTTAATACTAAAGTTAAATGACTTATTTTCTTTATCCTGCTGTGCCATATTTCCGGAAACATTTTTGCTAATGGTTATTTTTCTTATTGGATTGTAAATATTAATAAAATTAACTGAATTGTCTGTTCCCGCTGAATACGTAAACGTTGCTGTATATGACAGGTTACCTTTGTTTATTTTATCTATTCCAACATTCTCCATTTTTCCATTTTTATCAACTGTTTCCAAATAGTGTGGTAAATAGTTATTTTTTACGATAATTTCTTCAACAGTATATGTTTCTCCGACTGTCAAATTTGTGCCATCAAAAGTCACTGTATCAAAATATCCTTCAACTCCTCCACCACCTGGTTTTTCAATTTTAGTAAACTCATTTTGACTCATGGTATGTGTCTGTAAAACATCGCCTGTGTTGTTTTTCAGATTTACAACTACGCTATAATCGTTAGGTAATTCTTCAAATCCCTGTATTTTTACATTGGCAACAACTACACCACTCTTATAGTAGAGTTTTAATACATTATGGTTATAAGCTACTGTCATGTTTCTGTCTTTATCATCCACATAAAATGCCTTACTTCCATCATTATTTTCTCCACTGATTTTTGCATCGTATAAAGTATAATTGCTTACTGCCCCCGGTGCCGGTATGCTTACTCTGTCATAAGGGTTTACTGTGCCTTTAACAGTCAAACCATCTTTTTTTACTCCATCTACATAATACTCTATAACATAATCCTGTTTCTGCTGGAATTTTACATTATCAAGTAAACTTCCCACAGTCTTATCCGGTGTATCACCATCCTTTCTTTTTGCACCATCTGCTGATACGAAGAAAAATCTTGTAAGATAATTATTTTTACCGGCAGGAACATTATATATACCGCTATGATCATTCCACTGCCCTGCTGTTTTCTTACTTGTAACTTTCCACAACGTAGCAGTAACTCCATCAGACAATTTAATTGTTGTACCTTTTGTGCCTTCCTGATTTGCCAATATTTTCTGTACGTCATCAAGTTTGATTAATGCCTCAATCTGTTTCGATGTTGTATAATTTTGTGCACCATTAGCTGACATTGCAACTACATACATACTATTCTGGCACCAACGTCCTGCATAATCCAAATCCCAATAACACTGTGAATTAGGAGTTGTTAAAATATCCTGATATAATGCACCTACATTTTCACAGTTAAGCTCTGCAAACTGGTCTCCATGAGCATTGTTTTTGTACATTTCATCCTGTGTTACGGAGAACTGGTATATCTGTTCTTGTTCTCCTGAGGTTTTTAACTTTCTTCCATTTACAATTTCAATATCATGTCCTACACGGATTTTATTTGGCCCGTTATTCCATCCCGGTGCTGTTGTTTTCCACATTAAACCTTCATATCCGTTTGGATACTGCTGTTCATCTTCGTTTATATTAAATGGAAATACCCTGTTGTCTTCATCTGACGAAAACATTGCCGGATACTCAAAATCTCCATTTTGAATGTCGTTGTAATATTGAACCTTATATGGATGTGACCACTGGGTTGTTCCTTCTTTTTGTACACGATAATACTGTCCACCGCCTAAGTCATGAGCAACATTTACCATATCATTTTTAATACCATTTCCACTTCCACTAAGAATTTGCAAATCATATCTCTTTTCATAAACATCACTCCATGTATTTCCATCGACACTCTTTTGCCACTGATATGCAGCTCCATTTTCAGGATTCTTTACACTAAGACTTCCGCTTTCACTTAGTTTATCCTGTATACTTAATGATGATTTCCATATTCTTACTTTATATGTAAGGCTAAACTTTGGACTAGGATTTGGACTAGGATTTTCATTTTTTAAATCTGATGTATTGTAAATCTGACATCCTATTTCTGTCTCTACATAATCTTTATCTCCAAAATCAATGTTATCAGGCATTATATACTGCACCGTAGCCTGCACCTGTCCTTTATATTTTGCAATATTTTCATCATGACTTGTAGCACCCCACAGGTTCTTTCCTGAATTAGATGATGACCAGCATATCGTGTGTTGTGATAAATCCAAATACAAATCTCTTGGATTTGCATAGAAATACATACTCTGACCGGGTTCATATACCACTTCATATGTATCACCACTGCCAATAACATCATTTTGAACAAGACTACTGTCAATTAGGCCATCATTTTCTGTAACATGTAAATTATCTACAGGATAAATTCCATACGTTTTCTTTGCCTGATTGCTCCAATAATCTTTCTTTGCCACTTCAGTTCCCCATACTTCAAATTCGTAAATTGAAACTCCCCAGTTGTTGTCTCTGATTTTTGCATCAGCATACAATCTTATATACTGTGTTTTCACATCACCCATATGGATACTGTTTCCAAATTCCAGATTGGCATAATAATTCGATTTCTGAATTTCTGTTGAATCTCCCGGTTCAGTCCAATCCTTTATGGTTTTATAATCTTTCCATGTTTTTCCATCATCTGAAATCTGTATTCTAAATCCTGTTGGATAAGCTCTCTCAAATTTCAAATCAATGGAGTCTATTCTGCATTGTTGTCCTAAATTAATCTGATACCATGGATTGCCGTCTGTCTTAGGCGCTCCCCATCTTGTATTATCCAATCCATCTACTGCATTAGCAGGATTTGAAGTTTCAGCACTACTATCCGAACTGCTTACCTTTACTTCTGCATTTAGAGCAAGATCAGACAATTGTCCTTTTATTTTTGTTCCATATATCCTTATATCTCTTATGGACATTGCCTTGTGAAATGCCATGTTAAGACATCGTACTTTTACATATCTTGCTTTTCCAAGACAAACTCCATCTGATTCATATACCTTTTTATCAACCTCAGTTGTTTTAAAGCCTCTTACTGTTCTTGCAACAGTCCAATTGGTTTTATCCTTTGATACAAGAATCTGGAAATCATTTGGATATGCCTTTTCAAACATAATATTTACTTTTTCAATTTCATACAATTTTTCTAAGTCTACAATCAGATAAGCCTGGTCACCTTCTTTTTCACTTGCCCATCTTGTATCCTCATCTTCATCCACTGCATTGGAACCATCATAACCACTCTGAGAACCTGATACCTCAACTGTTTTTCCATATGCTAAATCACCATCTTCAGGCACTCTTTCCAATGTAAAGTAATCCACATTTACCTGTTGCCATGCATTACTTTCTGCATAAGGAATATTTGCAGCCCCAGTTATGTCTATTACATTTACACCTCTGTTCAGCGTCACTTCGGTAGTTATTTTCTTTACTGTAGTCCATCCGCCGGTTGTAGGTGCTGATATACTTTTCCAGTCACCGTCGTTTACACTATTTACTCTACAATCTATATTTGTATCCTTATTGCTTCCTGATGCATATGCCACTGTCAGCTTATACGTACCGGGATGTTTCACATCTACATAAGATGTAAGATATGCTCTTCCATTGTCAGGCCATGCATTCATTCCACCTACAGCCAGATTGTTTGAGAACTTTCCATCTGCCTGAAGAGTGTGTTCTGTTTCTGCATCTCCCTGAACAAATCCATGTGCATTTTCTGCTTCGTGTATGTCTCCTGAATCTTTTACTGTTTCAGGTTCATATTCAAACTGGAACCAGTCAAGATTACACACTGCTTTTGAGTCATCTGCCACAAATTTCAAATAAATTTCGTGATTACCTGCTGGTATGCTGATGGCCGTTGCTGTGTCAGTATATTTACTCCAGTCACTGCCTGTTGAAGATGTAGTAACTGTGGCAGCCGGAGTCCCGGACATAGTACTGTCATCAACATATACTTCTACTTTTCCACCATTTCCATCTCTTACACTGTTTCTCAAATAAATTTTTGAAACTTTTCTGTCAAAGTTAATATTGTATTCTGCCCATTTTCCATCTGTAAGACCACCAAGATTTTTTCCGTCTACAAAGCTGTCGCTTTCTCCTTCAACTTTTATATCCCCTGAACTTTCATTAAAATCTTCAGCCTGAATTTTATTTCCTTTTAAATCTGTGTCTAAAATACTGTTAAATGCTTTTTTATTTTCACCTTTATATGTTAATGAAAAACTATCTATATTTAACCATTCATTATGTACGTCTTTGCCATCTGTTCTACCTGTAGTAGTACCAACTGCCCATTTCCAAACAGCACCTGATATATCAATCTTGTTTAATCCTTTTCGTAATTCTATCTGCATAGTTGCCCTGTTGGTATTTTCCCAGTTAGAATCCACACTGCTGATGGTTTTTGATTTCCATTTGTCGTTATCACTGCTGTTGATTCTGTACTGAAGCAGTGTAGTCATTGTTCCGGCATACTGAACTTCAAACTGATAGTATCCTGCATTTTCTGCTTTAACATATGTAGTCAGATAAGAACGGTCATGTTCAATCCAAGTGTTCATTTTGCCCACAGCCTTTCCACCTGAATAATTATTAGAACTTTCCACAGAGCTACTCTGTGCTGCTGAACCTCTTACAAAGGCATGTGCATTCTCTGCTTGGTGTAAATCATCTGTGTTGCTTATACTTTCAGGTGCAAATTCAAATTTAAAATAATCCAAATTGCACACATTTCCTTTATCAGTTACAAATTTTAAATATATTTTATGATTACCTGATGGCACAACTACTTCCTGTGAAATATCAGTATAGTTGGACCATTCACCTGTTGAATTTACGTCAATTGATGCTACAGGAGTTGTAGACATTGTACTGTCATCAACGTATACTTTTACTGTTCCACCATTTCCTTCTTTTACACTGTATCTTAAATAAATTCTTGAAGTTTTTCTGTCAAAATTAATATTGTATTCTGCCCATGTGTTGTTTGTAAGGCCACCTAGGTTCTGTCCACTGGCATTATTATCAGTCTCTACTTTTATTTTGCTGTCTATTTCATCAGCCTTTTCTGCTTCTATTATATTTCCAATAGTTTCCTTATTTCCTACCCTAAACTGGTTAAATGCCTTTTTGCTGTATGATTTTTCCATGTCTTTGCCGTACACACCTATTTCATATAAAGACATTCCACCATATTGTCCGCCACCATAATTTGCCCCTTTATAGCAACGCTGTACTGCTTGTACCTTAATGTATCTGGCACTTACTGTTCCAAATTCTATTTTGTCTACTCTATTTCCATTGGTTGCAGTGTTTTTTTCGTACATTCCTATGGCATTTACAGTTGTAACCAAACTATAATCTGTGCCGTTAACCGATTTATATATGTTATAAACTGTTGCATTTGCAGCTTCCCAGCTTAAATATAATTTTTCAACATTATAGGTCTCTCCTAAATCAACAACGTAATATGCAGAATCACCATCTTTTGCAGACCATCTTGTACTTTTATTGTTGTCAATTGCTTCTTTTGGTGTAAACTTTTCGCCCTGATTATTTTGTTCTTCCTGACTACTTGCATTTGCTGACACACCATTATAACGTGTGTAGTTGTAATATTTGCTATCTATAATATCCTGAAAAGTTTCACTTTCATTTGTTTTGAAAGAATTTGTGGCTTCCACCGCTGATTCTCTAGTTGCTTTTACATCTTTTCCAAAAATGCCCACATCCCAAATGGATATTCCATGTTGTCTGTTGTTTGAAGAATCTTTTATGTATTTATCTCCTACATCTGTAATTCTTACATATCTCCCAATAACGGTATTTTTCAGTGATAATGTATCTATTCTGTCTGTTGCTGTAGTATAATTATCTAAACTTACTGCTGTAACAGACTTAAATGAAACTCCATCGTTAGATACCTCAATTTTATAGTCAATTGAGCTTGCATCTTCCCAGCTTATATTTATTTTTGAAATTTCATATGACTGTTTTAAATCAATTGTAATGTAATGACCTTTTTCTTTAACTTCATTTGCCCATCTTGTATCAGCCTTGCCATCAATTGCATTAGTTGCCACGAAGTTACCTGTCTCACTATTTGCCTCTGCTGATGCACCATATCTTACATAGTTATACAAATCTCCATCTTTTTCAGAGCTATACCCTGTTTTAGAGTTATCAGTAATAACTGCTGTTACATTATTGGTTGCCGTAATGGTCGCATCTGCCTTAACATTTTGTGGCGTAATAGTCACTCCTGTTAAAACCATGGCAACCGACAAAATCACGGCTACAGCTTTTTTCCAAAATAAACCTTTCAATCCTTTCAATTTTCTCTCCTCCCAAAGTTTTTTCCTCTGTTTATTTTTTATTTTTTATTTTTTTACTAACATATATACCAAAATTAGGCTGTTTGCATATATAGTCCACGCAAACAGCCTTTGAATTGTTTAATTATTATGAATTTTAACCTTAATTTCTGTTAATGTCAAATACTTCCCATGCTCCGGCAACAGACTCACTTGTAGCAAAAAGTTTACCACCGTCGTTTAAGTTTGCCTGAACATATTTTCCATTTGCCAATGAGTAAAGTGCATACTCTCCATTTGAAATCTTTTCAATAATGAATTTCTCCCATGTACCTATACTTCCACTTCTAGGTAATAACTGATTTTTATCATCTATTACTGCACATACATATTTTCCATTGGATACGGATCTCAGGGATACTGTTCCATCATTGTTATTTACAATCTGGAATGTTTCCCATGCACCTCCACATGATGAACGATTTGCCACTATTGTTTCACTTCCACCATTTTCTGCACAAACTACCTGTCCGTTTGCTATGGATCTAATATATGTATTTGAATTATTAAAATCTGCCTTTTCTACTTTTTCAATTACGATTGCTGAAGTTTTATCATTAAAATCTCCAAGACCTGATGCATCTGTTAATAATGTTTTTTTACTTCCTGCAAATCCTGCATCGTTATATAATGTAACTTTGTAGCCATCTGCTACCTTAATTGAAGAAATCTGATCATTTTTAATTCCCTTAGAAATCATTGTGCCATAATCATATCTTCCTTCACTTAATGCTACAGACCAACCACTGTAATTTGAATTTTCATAAAATGTTGCTTTTGCAGAAGATGTCTCATCTCCCAATTTTTCAATATTAAATGCTTCCCATGCTCCTGCTATGGAATCACTTCCGGCTATTAACTTGCCTCCGTTATCCAAGTCCGCCTTTACATATTTTCCGTTCTCTGCACTTCTAATGCCGTATTCACTGTCATTTATTTTATAAATTTGGAATTTCTCCCATGTACCAACGTTATCACTTCTTGGAACAAGTTGATCTTCTTCATCTAATACTGCACATACATATTTGTTATTTGCATCTGCTTTTATGCTTACTGTTCCGTCATCATTATTTATCAGATAAAATGTTTCCCATGAACCGCCATAGTTGTCTCTGTTTGCTACTATTGTTTCACTTCCACCATTTTCTGCTGCAACATATTTTCCATTTGCAACAGATTTGATACTGTATTTTCCATTTGACAATTTAACAGTATTATATGTAACACTTGATGAGCCATTCCACTTTTCAATTTTAATTGATGAAGTTTTGTCATTCATTTCATCACCAACATATGATGCATCACCTGTAAATGCCTTTGATGTTCCATTAAATCCTTCATCATTATATAATGTAACTTTGTAACCTGAATTTACTTTCAATGATGATATAGCATCATTTTTAATACCTTTTGCAATGATATCACTATAATCATATGTACCTTCCGGTAATGAAACTGACCATCCACCATAGTTTGAATTTTCATAGAATGTTGCTACATTATCATTTGTTGTTGTATCACCGACTTTTTCAATGTTAAATGCTTCCCAGGCTCCTGCTATAGAATCACTTCCGGCTATTAATTTGCCTCCGTTATCCAAGTCTGCCTTTACATATTTTCTGTTTTCCGCACTTCTAATGCCGTATTCACTGTCATTTATTTTGTAAATTTTAAATTTTTCCCATGTACTAATGCTGTCGCTTCTAGGTGTCAGTTGATTTTCTTCATCTAAAACTGCACACACATATTTGTTATTTGCATCTGCTTTTATACTTACTGTTCCATCATCATTATTAACAATATAGAATGTCTCCCATGAACCGCTATAGTTGTCTCTGTTTGCTACTATTGGATCACTTCCACCATTTTCTGCTGCAACATATTTTTCATTTGCAACAGCTTTGATGCTGTATTTTCCATTTGGCAATTTGACTGTGTTATATGATGTTGTAGTTGATGTCTGATTGTTAATCTTTTCAATTTTAATTGATGAAGTTTTGTCATTCATTTCATCTCCAACATATGACGCATCACTGGTAAATTCTTTTGATTTTCCTTTAAATCCTTCGTCATCATATATTGTAACTTTGTATCCGTTACTTACTCTAAGTGATGAAATCTGATCATTAACAATTCCTTTTGCTAAAATATCTTTGTAGTCATATGAACCTTCTTCTAATGAAACTGCCCTTCCACCATAATTTGAATGTTCATATAATGTTGCCACACCTGATGTGCTGTTGTTATCACTATCATCTGTTGTGCTTCCACCTGTAGATGTTACTGTTCCCGAAAGATATGGCTTTACCAAATTGTAAATCTTGTCATTTTTCCATCCGTTTGCTGTACCTACAGCTGACCATTTATTTTTAATTGTGTCTGCTGAGTCGTTATAAATATCAACTTTTTCAGGGTTATGATTATAAATACCCCATGAGCTGTTTCCTGTAACTTTGTATGACCATGTTGTCCAATGCCATCCCTGACTGTTGAAAGTTGACATTGCTGCCTTCCAGCCTTCTGACTGTTCGAAGCATGTAAACTCGCCTACAAATGTTGGCACTCCATAATTGTGATTTGCAATGTCTGAAACTTTACTTGAAAAGTATGACTTCTGTGCATCACTGCTATTTTGTGCACTCCATGGATAGTAATGGTATTCATATGCTACATTTGTCCAGCCATACTGTGAAGGTCTTGGCAAATTGTCTGCATCCCAACATGATTCCATTATAATAATATGATTGCGATCCTTTGAACGGATTGTATTGTAAATTTCATTATAAAAATCCCAATGTAAACTATATGTTGCAGCTGCCTTAATTCCCGGTTCATTTAAGATATCGTAAGCTGCAACTGCCGGATTGCCTTTGAAATGTTCTGCAATCTTTTTCCATAAATTTAAAGTTTTATCTTTATTGCTCTGATTGTAATATAACTGTTTTCCATCATTAATCTCTCCTGAATGATCCATACCATTTTGAGAACCAAATGCTCCGTGCATATCTAAAATAACATACATACCTCTCTGGCTACAGTTTTGTACAAACCAGTCTAATCTGTCAAAAGCATTAGATTTAAGATTTCCATTGTCATCACAAAGATTCATGTATGTAAATGGTAATCTTATAACGCTCATTCCCATTTCTGCACAATTATCAAAATCCTGTGTTGTCCAATAATTATTTTCGTATGTTGAGACCAACTCATCTCTCTTTGATGTTCCAAATCTATTTGCCAATGTTGTCATCATTGTCTTCTGGTCAGATGCATTGGTTGGATTCATCCAGTTTTCCTGAACAAGCCATCCTCCTGCATTGGTTCCTCTTAAATAAACAACATCTCCTGTTCCTTTTTGTTTTCTTATCTGTGTTCCGTTAACCTTCAAAAAGTCATTACTTCCAAGAGCCTCTCTGGCACTAACCTGAGTAATGCCTGTAATTTTTCCTGAAATAGCCATGCTAAATGTCATTGCAAATACCAATAACATACTAACCAATTTTCTAACTATTTTCATAAGTACCTCCTTATTAATACTATCAAAAAATTTCCGCCTATTACGTTATTAATATTCTATGTCGTAATGTTATCGGTATCAAGTCTTTAAATTTTAGAAAAAAATTTTTTTAAAAATTTTTCAAAAAAAGATACCTTTTTTCTGATAATAGTATGTTATTTATACATTTTCTAAAAATGTATAAATAAAGAATAGTCCCATACCTGACAAAGAACATTATAAACTTGGGTTACCCCCATGCTTCACAAAGAGCCGCAAAAAAAGACCACTACCTATTTAGTGATCTTTTCTATATTACTTAACAATATTTATCGATTAGTTAAGTTCTTTCTTTAAAGCTGCTCCAGCTTTGAACTTAGGAACGTTAGCTGCTGCAATTGTGATTTTTTCCTTTGTTGCAGGATTGATTCCCTGACGTTCAGGTCTCTTTGATACCTCAAAAGTTCCAAATCCAACTAACTGTACTTTATCTCCTTCTTTCATAGCTTTAACTACAACATCTGTGAAAGCCTTAACTGCCTTAGCTGCATCTGTCTTTGATAATCCAGCTTCGTTTGCAATAGCTTCTACGAATTCTGTCTTGTTCATCGTATTTCCTCCTTGATAAATTCTGCGATACATCTACGCGACACATACGCGCGTATCTATAAGTTATATACTCTATTATACAGTTTTTGTCAAGATAAAACCCGTTTTTTATGGTCTTAACCCCTTTATTCAAGGGCTTTTTGACGAATTATGAGAGTTTTCATTTTCACTTTAAGTCAAATTAAGATTCCATTTGTCTTCCAAGGAAATCTGCAGCCACCGATACAAGCTTTTTTTCCGTGTCACTAACCTGCTGTTTTTCTGTTTTTGACATCAAAACCACGCTCCCAATAACATCACCTTCACATATTATTGGAAAAATTATTTGTCCCATATGAGAAACATCCTGTCCATCAATTATTGTTATTGTTTTTACATTATCAGTGTCTGTATTAACAGTTTTTCTTTGTTCCATAATTTCCTCTAATTCATGGCTTATTCTTCTGCCAATATATTCTTTTTTCACACCGCCTGATACTGCAATAACCTGATCTCTGTCGCTAATAACAACATAACAACCGGATACTGCTGCCAGGCTCTCCGCATACTGTTTTGCAAAAGCATCTATTTCTCCGATTGGCGAATATTTTTTTAAGATTACTTCTCCATCCCTGTTAGTAAAAATTTCCATTGGATCACCTTCTCTAATTCGAAGTGTCCGTCTAATTTCTTTTGGCACTACTACACGCCCTAAATCATCAATTCTACGAACAATACCTGTTGCTTTCATTATTACTTCCTCCAATTTCATATTCAAGCAAAAGCGATTTTCACTCTTTTGCTATATATTAGTTTTGGAGTTAGTATGTGGAAGACACAGAAAATTATTCTTTTCTTTATGTGCATTTCATAGATTATGTATGAATAAATTATTTTTTATATATTTAATCAAATACTCTGGTCGTAGAACAGAAAGCCCGTTTGCAACAGTCTTACCCTCCAATAAAATTTTATAGTAATCATCATTTAGCAAAATAGCTTATAACAAAGATTTGTTTTAATTTTTAAAAATGTATATCTTCCTTGAACAACTAACGGTAGCTTATCATTTAAGTATTTAATTTCTTTCATTAAAACATTTTGCCGTAACGTCTTTTCTAAAAACTTATCTGTTCCCATAACACAAAAAAGATATCGGTCTCGCAACCGATATCTTTTTTACTCTAACCTACAATAAATAAAAGCATTCCAGCAATCACTAGCAGAATACATGCAATTACATCCAGTAAGTTTAATTTTGTATGTTCTTTTTTGTATTTTTCTAAATTATCTACAAGCCATAGAATTGCTGCCACTTCTTAGATTACTTTTGAAAGGAACTGTTTTAAACGTTCATTTTTTGGATTATCAAAAATTTCACTTGGTGTTCCTTCTTCAACAATCTTTCCGTCTGCCATAAAAATTACTCTTGAGGCAACTTCTCTTGCAAATGCCATTTCATGTGTTACAACAGCCATTGTCATGCCCTGATTTGCCAGATCCTTCATTACTGCTAGAACTTCGCCTACCATTTCCGGATCAAGGGCAGATGTAGGCTCATCAAAAAGCATAACTTCAGGATCCATGCAAAGTGAACGTGCAATGGCAACTCTCTGCTTCTGTCCACCTGAAAGCTGTGCAGGATATGCCTCTGCTCTGTCAGCCAGATTAACTACATTAAGAAGTTCCATAGCCTTCTTCTCAGCTTCTTCTTTTGACTTCTTTAATAACTTCATTGGCGCTATTGTCATATTCTTTAAAACTGTCATGTGTGGGAATAAATTAAAATGCTGGAAAACCATCCCCATTTTCTGTCTGTGTAAGTTAATATTTACATTTTTGTCCATTAAGTTTACACCGTCAAAAATAATTTTTCCATCTGTAGGATGTTCTAAAAGGTTTAAAGTTCTAAGAAGAGTTGACTTACCACTTCCTGATGGTCCAATAATAACCACAACTTCACCTTTTCTAATATCTGTGGAAACACCGTCTAACGCTTTAATTTCCCCATCGTTATAATATTTTTTCACATCATCTACAACTATAAGAGAGCTATTATCGTTCATCATTTCGTAGTCTCCTTTCTAATTTACCAAGTAACCAAGAGAAAAACATTACCATAATCAAATAAACTGCTGCTACACCAAACAATGGCATAAATGCCTGATACGTAGCTCCTCTTACAATATCTCCTGCTCTTGTTAAATCAATTAATGCAACGTAACCTGAAACTGCTGTTTCCTTTAATAAAACAATAAATTCGTTTCCAAGCGTTGGAAGTACAGTCTTAAACGCCTGTGGAATAATTACATAAACCATTGTTTGAACATAGTTAAATCCAAGACTTCTTCCTGCTTCAAACTGTCCCTGGTCAATTGACATAATTCCACCACGAAAGATTTCTGCAACGTAAGCACCTGAGTTAATACCAAATGAAAGAATTGCCACAAAAATCTTATTGTTTGATGTAGCAAATATAATGTAATACATAATCATAATCTGAATTACTACAGGTGTTCCTCTTACAACTGTAAGATAAATTTTTGATATTATATTAAAAATAGCTAGAAGGATTTTTCCAAGTCCACCTTTCATTTCGCTATAATTCTTGTCATAAGATGCTCTTACTATAGCCACAACAGCACCTATTACAATACCTAAAATTAAAGCAAAGAAAGTTACAATTAATGTATTTCCCAGACCCTCTAAATATAATTGCCATCTGTCTTTATCTATAAAACTTATTTCAAATTGACGTTTTAAAGATATTGCGGAAATTATATTAACTTTTGTTGTTAAAACGTTTAATAAACTCTCCATTTTTACCTCTTTTTCCTAAAAATTAAGAGGTGTTCAATATAAATCGGATATTCACAATGTAATATCTTAACTTTATATTGCGGCACCTCCTAATTTGTATTTTTGTTCTTTAATTATTCTGCCTTAATATACTTGTTAATAATCTTCTGAACTGAACCATCATCAATTAATTCTTTTAATGCTTTGTTAATTTTCTTTCTTAATTCAGGTTTATCCTTTGAAACAGCGATAGCATAATCTTCTTCTGCGTATGCTGTTTTAAGTAATTTAAGTCCTTTGTTAGCCTTAACAAAAGCCTTAGCTGGTTCGTTGTCGATTACAACACAGTCAATCTTTCCTGTTACAAGTGCCTGAACTGCATCAGCGCCCTTGTTATATTCTTCAACTGTTCCTGAGCCTGCTTCCTTTAAATCATCTGTACAATAAATATCACCTGTTGTACCAAGCTGAACACCAACCTTAACATTGGCACCCTTTTTTAATAAATCTTCGTTAGTCTTTATCTTTGAGCCTTCTTTTACGATAATTGCCTGTACACCTGTTGCATATGAATCTGTAAAGTCTACACTTTCCTTTCTTTCATCGCTAACTGTCATACCTGCAAGACCCATGCTAACTTTTCCTGACTGAACAGCAGGAATAATTGAATCAAAAGCCATATCTTCAATCTTGAAGTCCATTCCTAATTTGTCTGCAATCGCTTTACCAATCTCGGCATCAATACCGATTACTTCATTGTTTTCACGATACTCATATGGTGGAAATTCTGCGTTAGTTCCCATAATTAATGTCTTATCTCCATCATCTCCACTCTTACTGCTTCCGCAAGCTGTAAACATTGTTGCAGCAAGAACTACTGTCATTAATAATGCTAGTAATTTTTTCATTATTTTTTATCCTCCTAAGTATATTGATTTTATTACAAAACTATACACAATTATACTTAAAAATGCATATATTTGCAACAATAAAGATTTTTAACTAATAAAAAGAATGTCCCTTGCGACATTCTACGCACCGAGCGCCTGTTGCTTTAGCAACATTTTTCCTTTCGTGCGAGTGTGCATCCCTAGTGGAACATTTTTTACTTAATAAGAAATTCTGAAAGAATTTCTTATTAAGTAAAAAACAGCCTCTGCTAATGGCGCCCCTTTGTCATAAACATCACTCGCCATAAGCACAGACTGTACTTTATATTCATCGATTATAGGTCAGCTCCTAAAGTTGCTGCCATTACAGCTTTAATTGTATGCATTCTGTTTTCTGCTTCATCAAATACAACTGAATGTTCTGACTCAAATACTTCGTCTGTAACTTCCATCTCTGTAAGACCGAATTTCTCGTTAATCTGTTTTCCAATCTTTGTCTTTAAGTCATGGAATGCTGGTAAACAATGCATAAATACCACGCTGCCCTTTGCATTGTTAATCAAATCCATTGTTACTCTATATGGAAGCAAGTCGTTAATTCTTTCTTCCCATACTTCATCAGGCTCACCCATTGAAACCCAAACATCAGTGTAAATAGCATCAGCATCTTTTGTGGCAACCATTGGGTCTTCTTCAAATTCAATAATTGCACCTGTTTCTTTTGCAATCTTCTGACACTCAGCTACTAATTCAGGGTTTGGCTGGTATTTCTTTGGTGCACAACCTACGAAGTGCATACCCATTTTTGCACATCCAACCATAAGTGAATTACCCATGTTGTATCTTGCATCACCCATGTATACAAATTTCAAGCCTTCTAACTTGCCGAATTTTTCTTTTAATGTAAGAAAATCTGCTAGAATCTGTGTTGGGTGAAATTCATTTGTAAGACCATTCCATACAGGAACTCCTGCGTACTGTGCTAACTCTTCTACTAAATCCTGTCCAAAACCTCTATATTCAATACCGTCAAACATTCTACCTAAAACTCTGGCTGTATCGGCAATACTTTCCTTCTTGCCAATCTGTGAACCTGTTGGATCTAAGTATGTAACACCCATTCCCAAATCATGAGCTGCCACTTCAAATGAGCATCTTGTACGTGTACTTGTTTTTTCAAAAATTACTGCTATGTTCTTTCCTCTTAAAACATCAACTAATTTTCCTGCCTTCTTCTTTGCCTTTAAATCCGCTGCTAAATCAATTAATGCTCCAATTTCCTCTGGTGTAAAATCAAGTAACTTTAAAAAATGTCTTCCTGTAAAATTCATAATGACCTCCATTGTATTATTTTAAGAATCAGATTTATTTTCCTTTTTATCTTCCTTAGATTCTATAATATCTTTAATGTACTCTAGTATTTTAATACTCTTTCCTGATTTATTCAATGTTGGAAGAGTATTAAATATATGTTTCCTATATTTATTAATATTATTGACGTAACCTGAACTGCTCTTTTCAAGTTCAGCTTTTCTTGCCTTCAGTTTCTCAATATACCCGTTGCCGCTCTTGCCTAACTCGTCTTTCTTTTCAATCAGCTTCTCAATATACCCGTTGCCGCTCTTGCCTAACTCATCTTTCTTTTCAATCAGCTTCTCAATGTACTCGTTGCCACTCTTGCCTAACTCATCTTTTGCCTGCTCTGCTTTGTCAGCCATATCAATTGCTGAATTTCCCACAACATCTTTTATCTGATTTCCAATGTTGTTTAACTCCTCTGCAATTAAATCGAGCTGTCCAAGACTCTTCTTGATTCCAATAAGATTTTTCAATGTGACAATCATATCCACTGTAAAAATAATCACGAAGAAAATAATTAAAACAAGTTTGCCCATGTCTGGCATCTTTTTTACTAAAAACATAATTGGTGTGTGTACGAATTTCACCGCAAATACAACAGCAAATCCCCACATAATACTAAAAGGAAGGCAAATGTAGCCGCCTATGTTAAATGGTTTCTCCGAATAATCCCACCATCTCATGTGGAAGATTTTGTCAAGAATCCAACCACCAAATAATTCAACAGTTGAACATATAATCATTCCTCCTAAAAATAATAACCATACATTATTTTTTACAGGCAGTAATATTATTAGAACACCCACCATTCCACAACCATATATAGGACACACCGGTCCATTTAAAAAGCCTCTGTTGACTACTTTCCCGGTGGTAACTGCCACAAAGGCAACTTCCACACACCAGCCTAGAAAACTGTATATAAAAAACAAAAGCATTATTTCATAAACTGAGAAAATCATAACCCCTCCAGGTAAAACAAATTATTGTTAACAACGTTTCCCATTATTATAGGAAAAAAACAAAACTGACACAACCCACAAATATATATAAAAAGGTGCTGTATTAAATCCAATTAATCCCAAAACAAGGCGCAGAGTACTCCGCGCCTTGTATATATCATGTGGTAATTCCACATGGCAAACAAACTATTTAATTATCAAATTAATTTCCAACTAGAATAACTTGTCAAGTAACTGATATAAGTAACCCTGTGCTGGGAAAGTCATAGCAAATACAAGTGAAACGATTGTCATTAACTTGATTAAGATGTTAATTGATGGTCCTGATGTATCCTTGAATGGATCACCTACTGTATCACCAACAACTGCTGCCTTATGAGCTTCGCTACCTTTTCCGCCACCGAAACCACCTTCGATGTACTTCTTAGCGTTATCCCAAGCACCACCTGCGTTTGACATGAAGATAGCCATCATAACACCACAAACTAATGCTCCTGCAAGCATACCACCAAGTGCTGCTGCACCAAGTAAATATCCTACAACAAGAGGTGTAACTACTGCTAAAACTCCAGGAATAATCATTTCATGGAGAGCAGCCTGTGTTGAAATACCTACACATGACTTGTAATCAGGCTTTGATGTTCCCTTTAAAATACCGTCATCTTCTCTAAACTGACGACGAACTTCTTCGATCATCTTGTTAGCAGCTTTACCAACTGAGCTCATTGTAAGAGCTGAGAAAATAAATGGAAGCATACCACCAATTAAAAGACCGATAACTACTGTTGAATCTAAAATGTTAATGTTCTTAATTTTTGCAACTTCTGCGTATGATACGAATAATGATAAAGCTGTAAGAGCTGCTGAACCAATAGCAAATCCCTTACCAATAGCTGCTGTTGTGTTACCAACTGCATCAAGCTTATCTGTAATATCTCTTACACTGCTGTCAAGTCCTGACATTTCTGCAATACCACCGGCATTGTCAGCGATTGGACCATAAGCATCAACTGCGATTGTCATACCTGTTGTTGATAACATACCTACAGCTGCAAGTGCGATACCATACATACCAAGTAATTCAAATGAAACAAGTACACCAAGTACGATAAATAAAATTGGAATAGCTGTTGACTTCATACCAACTGATAAACCACTGATAATATTTGTTGCTGCTCCTGTTTCTGAGCTTTCAGCGATTTCTTTTACACTCTTATATTTTTCTGATGTGTACATTTCTGTAATCTTACCAATTGCTGTACCAACAACTAAACCTGCAAGTACTGCAAAGAATGCCTTGAATTCACCAAATAATGTATAACTTAAAATAGCTGTAGCAATAATCTGAATTGCTGTAGCTGTGTACTCTCCTAAGTTAAGAGCCTTCTGAGGATCAGAACCTTCTTTTCCTCTAACAAAGAATGTAGCAATAACTGATGCTAACACACCGATTGCTGCCATTGCGATTGGGAACATGATTTTTTCCATTCCGAAATCATCTCCACCTGCTACTAATGAAGCAACTGCTAAAGTTACAACTGATACTAAAGCACCAACATAACTTTCAAAAAGGTCAGCTCCCATACCTGCAACGTCACCTACGTTGTCACCTACGTTATCAGCGATAACGGCTGGGTTACGAGGATCATCTTCTGGGATTCCTGCTTCAACCTTACCTACAAGGTCAGCTCCTACGTCAGCAGCCTTTGTGTAAATACCACCACCAACTCTTGCGAAAAGAGCGATTGATGAAGCACCTAAACTGAATCCTGTAAGAACGCTAACTGCTTCTTCTGTAAATCCTGTTGTGTTCATAATGATAATAAGAATTACGCTAAGTCCTAAAATACCAAAACCTACAACGCAAAGTCCCATTACTGCACCACCTGAGAATGCAATTGAAAGTGCCTTGTTCATACCACTTTCCTTTGCAGCATTTGCTGTACGAACATTTGCCTTTGTAGCAACGTTCATTCCAACGTATCCTGCTAATGTTGAAAGTACAGCACCTACAATAAAGCAAACTGCTGTAAGCCAATCAATACCAAATCCTAACACTACGAAAAGTACGGCAACGAATACAATTAAAATCTTGTATTCTGAGAATAAAAATGCCTTTGCACCTTCTGCAATAGCGCCGGAAATTTCTTTCATCTTTTCATTTCCTGCATCGCTTTTGTTAATCATTGCTGCCTTAATGCCTGCAAAAATAACAGCTATGATACCAGCGATTGGAGCTAAATAAATTAAATTCTCCATGTTTTCTCCTTTCAATATTAATGAAGTGATTTTTTCTCCATTGTCTTTTTCCATGCTCACTCTATCTTTTTTGAACACGGTATTGTTAAAATTATAACAAACTTTCGAGATATTTCAATACTTTATCATCAAAGGTTGATTATTTCAATAATTTTTTCTTATTTCAAATTTCCGATTTTTCACCATATAAAGTGAAAATATTTTGTACCTTTTGTCTATAAAGGTTTTTAGTTGTGATTAATTATGTAATGTTTCAACTAATGAAAGTTAATTTTATTAAGTTTTAATATGCTTTTTCTACAATTTATTAAGTTTAGGCAAAAAATATTGTTTCCGTTATTATTTTCTCTTCGTGATAATGTATCTTCTGCAAAAACATATTTTTAATGTCAACACGTACTTTACTTTCGGCAATTTCCTCTGGCGTAAATAATTGTTTTTCCAATTCATCCCAAGATGAACCTCTTGGATTTATTTTTGCCTTACTCATAATCCCTGCTCCTTTCAATATATTATTTTGTTTCTTGAGATATTCTGTTTTTCAATTTGGTATTTTATTTTTCTTAACTTTTATGTTATACTTTATTTGGTTTGTGAAGTTTTTACTTTACAAAATTAAATATAACTGAAAAATATGAAAGGAGTACGCATATGAGACATGAATTAGATCACATCGACGAGCAGATAATTAAACTTCTTCACGAAAACGCCCGCACCCCCCTTAAAACTATTGCGAGCCAGGTTTTTTTATCTTCTCCTGCTGTTTCAGCAAGAATTGAGCGACTAGAACATGCAGGAATTATTACAGGCTACACTGCAAAGGTTAACCCGGCAGAGCTTGGATATCACATTAAGGCTTTTATTAATTTGGAAGTCAATCCTGATCAGAAAAAGGATTTCTATCCATATATTAAGAGTTGCAACAACGTTGTTGAATGTAACTGTGTTACAGGAGATTATGCAATGCTTGTTGAAGTAATGTTCAAGAGCACAGAGGAATTAGACCATTTCATCGGTGAGTTACAAACTTTTGGAAGTACTAAGACTCAGATAGTTTTCTCAACTTCCGTTGAACATCGTGGAATTCCAATGTCAGATGATTAGGAAATGAAACTTTTTTAGGATGAGACTTGTTCTCATCCTTTTTTTTTCGCCTTTAAAATGATACCATATAAATACGTTAATAACTTGAGAACAAAATTCTATGTTTTTATATTGTGGCATCATGGTTATACTTTTACCATAGTTATACTTTTAGTCTAATAAATTTGAACCATGTTTTATGATAAAAATTATCATTTACAACTATTATTAAGAAACGGATTATCATTATGAAATATCAATTAGAAATAAACTATTTTTTATATTTGTTAAAATGTGCAGTTGCGGACATAGTTCCGAAACCTGCCGAAAAAGAAATTAATTGGGAAGTTGTTTACAAATTCGCCAAACTTCATAAGGTGACTTCAACGTTATACTTTAGTATTTCAAAACTACCTGACGATTATAAGAGTTCAATTACTCACCTTGAAGAATATTCTCTTGATTATAAAAAGAATATTGTTTTAGATGTCAACAGAGCTTACGAATTAGAGAGAATCGAAAAAACTTTAGCCGAAAATAATATTGATTATATATTTTTAAAGGGAAGTGTTTCAAAAAAGTTTTACATTGATTCTTCAATGCGACCAATGAACGACATTGATATACTTTTTAGGGGGGCAGATTTAAAAGAGGTCACAAAATTATTTGAAGCTATGGGTTACGGCATTGCCCACAGTAGTGCCAAAGATATTTGTTGCATAAATAAAAATAACCACCTGCTAGTTGAAATGCAAACTCACTTGATTGATGAAGGCTACACTCTTTGGTACAACTATCTCGAAAAAATCTGGGAACATTGCAGTTCATTGCCTGACAAACCAAATCAATATTTAATGACTAAAGAAGATTTTTACATTTATCATGTTATACATATGGCAAAACATTTTCTAAATGGTGGCATCGGAATTAAGCATTTTCTGGATTTATATATTATGAATAAAAACAAATATATTGAAAGTGCTAAGGTGGATTCCTGTCTTGAAGCTTTAGGTGTTCTACAGTTCAAAAATACAATAGAAAACCTTTGCCTATACTGGTTTGATGGCGTGAATAATTTTGATAACCATAAAGATGTTGAACTTTTAACCAAATATATTTTCCTTGGTGGAGCATTTGGTAATTCACAGAATCAGGAAGCAGGTTCATTAGCCAAAAGTGGAAAGAAGAAGACCTCTTTAGCAGCCAAACTCTTTCCTTCAATGGATACAATGATTAATTTTTACGGTTCATTCCTGAAAAATCATAAATGGCTTCTGCCACTGTATTGGGTAAGACTTAATATAGAACGATTGCTTCGTTTTGATAAAAAAAGCAAAGCAAAACTAAAAATAATCAAATCCTTAAGTGATGAGGACATCAAAAATACTAAAGAAGTTTTTACAATCTGCGGACTGCTATAATTCAAGGCCCCTTATGATAGGTTTTATCCTAAGGAGCCTTTTTATTATTTAATATTTAATTTAAAATTTGGAAAATTGGAAAATGTATTCCCTGTTTTATTTTTTCCAAGAAAACAGATAACACAATCGATATCACTAATGTAGTCTATCTAAAATACAGACCTACATTTGTATTTCCCAATATCGTCCACGTTTATGCTTTGTCTTTATCATTCATTTTCTCGGCATACTTTTCAAATTCCTCGCCTTCTTTTTTTGCCATTTTCTCTTTTTGGCGGTCGGTGGTTCTTACATAAATTTTATTTGAAACACTTTGCTCTTTGGCTCCGAATTCTTTTTCTGAAACTTTTCCGTAGCCTCCAGGAACAGGATTTTCTTCATCATCGTAATCACCGTATGTGCCATAACCACTATAATAATTATAGCCATACTTTCCGTAATACTTGCTGCCATATCCTTTTCGATAGCCATAACCATAATGTTTTCCATAGTTATAGCCGTATGTAATATTAAGCTTTCCGGCAGAGCCGTTTAAAATACAACCTAAAATCGGTATTCTCGTATATGAAAATTCCTGAATTGTGTCAATGATTTTGTTTACTTTTGCGTAGTCTTCTTTTACCACATAAATTACACCATCACTGTGTTTTGCAAGAACTGCCGCATCAGACAATTCACTACATGGCGGTGCATCTATGATTACATAGTCAACTTTTGCTTTTGCGTTGTTAATGAAATTCCCCATGGCTTCAGAATTCAACTGTTTAATGGGATCCTTTGATGGCACTGTGGGAGCAAGCATTAACACTCTGGTACCTTTTAAATTCACAATGGCGCCACTACTTTTAAGTTCACCTTTAAGGAAGCTGTCCATCTGAAAGTCATAAGTCTCCATATCTACCATTTTATGTAAAGTCGGTGTACGCAGATTGCCGTCAATAAGCATTACTGTATGTTGGCTTTTAGACAATGAGTACGCAAGATTGAGAGCCACTGTACTTTTCCCCTCGCCCTTTACTGTACTTGTAACCAATATAACTTTCGCATTATGTTTTGCAAATTCTCTCTCGCACCTTGAGTTCACAGAACGCATAGCCTCTAAATATCTAAAACCAACAGCTTTATTTAAAATAGAGCAGTTCTTCAATTTATTTTTTCTCTGATTAAGAGAAACTCCCGGCAAAATGCCGAGAAAATTTACATTCAGATATTTCTCAACATCTTCCCTGTTTCTAATAGTTCTAACGAAAAATCCGTAAATAATACTTGGCACAATTCCAATTAATAAACCAATGAAAGCATATATAATAGTCTGCTTCCATGGTGAATATGGATTCGTTGGTTCTTCAGCAACAACCGGTTCTTCTAACACATCAAGCTTTGTGTCACCAATTACAAATTCTGCCACACTGCCATAATTTTTCATTACAGACTGTGCCACCTTATAATTCATTTGTGGATTAGGACCTGCTGTAACTATACTTAAAATATTTGTATCAGGTACAGCTGAAATTGTAATAGTTGATGGCATATAGTCAATGTTCAGGTCTTTTTTAATTACCTCATAAAAAACTTCGTTGTTAATTAAGTAATTAAAACTTACACTTAAAATAGATGCCAACTGGGTATTGTTTGTGTATGAACGGTCCTCTCGACCATCATACTGTGCTGCTGTAATTGAGAAAGTTGCCTTTGTCTCATAATTAGGTGAATAGCCCGCCGAATAATTATGATGACCAATAAATCCACAAACTACAATGGCAACTACCATTATTATCCAGAGTTTTTTTAATGCCTTAAAAAAATTGGAAATAATCTGAGACAGGTCCATAGGTTCCTTATCAACAGCTTTCCTAGTATTATAACTATTCATGAGCAACCTCCTCCCCATCTTCAAAATTTTTAAATACACTTGCAGTTTCTCTTATTTTGAACTTCTTATAATCATTTAAAATACAGCCTAAGAATCTGCTATCTGCATCATTCATAATATTAATGCAGTTTTCAATATCTTTTTCATAAGAAAAATCCTGTCTGATTACAAGCAGTGAAAAATCAACGTCATCAAGTAACGCTTCCGTATCTGAAAGCATGGACATTGGAGGTGTATCTATAATTACAAAATCAGCAAACTTTCTACACTTTTTAATTAAGTCCTTCATGGCACCTGATTTTACAAATTCATAAGTGCTACTATGGCCCTTTGTGGACATAACAAGATTAAGCCCCTGCCTATCACGATACATGGTTTGATCTAAACCACATTCCCCCTGTAAAAGTCTTACCATATCAGTTACCTGCTCTTTTGGAATATCAAGCATCTTGCAAATGGCAGGCTTACGCATATCTGCATCAATAACAATAACTTTCTTGCCTTCTTTTACAAGAGACAAGGCAATATTAAGCGCCACCGTAGATTTTCCTTCGTTCTCACAAACACTTGACACCAAATAAACATTCTTAGATGGCTTGCGGTCGTGTTCGTATTCAAGTTTTATTCTTATGTTATTAAAAGATTCTATAAACTTAGTTGTAATAATGGGACTTGTAATAAGCAGAGCTTTTACACTTTGAACAATTTTTGATTTCACAGTTCTGTTTTTATTTTCATGATAAATTGTACCAAACAAGTCTGTGTCTAACTGTTCTTCAATTGCTGCCTCGGTCTTAATTGTCCTTCTTAAAATACTAACCAAACATAATCCAAGAAGCGTAATTACCCCACATATGCCACCTACCTGAAGAGATTTCTTTCTAGGCATAAGTGAATTGTCTGCAAAAGTAGGCACAATAGGTGCCTCAAGAGGATCAAATACTGCATCAGATGTTAAATACCCTGACAGATCTGCATAATTATCCATAATTGCTCCTACTGTCTTAAATGACAAAATAGGATCTTTTGATGTAACTGAAATTTTCATTAAATTAGTTTCTTCAATTAGGGAAACATTCATAGTTGCATCTAAAGATGATACATGCAAGTCCTCTTTGATTTTATTATTCATAATATCAGAATTCATTAAATTCTGAAAAATTTCCACAACATTTTGTGCAAAAATTTTATTTGTATAAACATAGCCTGTGCTTTGCTTTGGTGTAACTACATAAATACCTGTACTTGTATATTCAGGAACATAAGTAGTGCTAATATAAGCATGGGTAAACATGACTCCTGCTGCTGCCACCATAACGATTATCCACCAACTGCTAATAACATCTTTGGCTAAGCTAAACAAATCTATATTTCGTAAATTAATAATTTTATTCTTCATTGGTAAACCTCGCTACTCTTCAACCATAACTGTCAAATAGGCTGTTCCTTCATTTCCACTTAAATCTTTTACAGAATACTCAACTAAATAGCAACCTGCTTTTTTTGTTTTTACAGACGAACTTGTTACACGCACATTGTTTTTGGAAATCGCTTTTCCACTATTATCCTCTACGCTTTGAATATATTTCTTTGGATTAAAAGACTCTCCAACATTTGTGTAAACAATGTTTTGCGACAACTTAATTACAGGGCTTAAATTATTATCCTGCTTAATAACTACAACCGCTTTTAATTTCACTGTATCGCCCAGACTGTTAGTTACCTGAGCCGTAATAGTATTATCACCTGAAATATTTGTCGAAATATCCTTTGACAAAATCTTTACTTTTCTGCTAATGTCGCCGTCGAACACATCAGTTGCTCCAATAACCGACTTAACATCAGCATCTGTACCTGTGTCAAAGCACAAGGACTGCGACAAAACGAATCTTGGTTTCTTATAATCTGTAAACTGAATTTTTCTCGTTGCCTTGGTTACTACACCTCTTGAATTGGCAACTGCATATGTAATATTACAAATATGATTTTTCTTATCCACAAATTTGGATATCGACTCCACAACAAGTCTTGATGTAATATCACCATCTTTGCTATCCTTTGCAACAACACCTTTTAATAAAGCATCCTTGTCCTTGACCGATACTTTTTTAACCTGACCTGCATTATCTACAGATATAACCGGTGCGCTCTCATTGGTGTGAGATTTGGTATACGCCCAGTTGATTACATATGTAATTGTTGCTGCTAAAAAAATAACAATTATTATATATTTAACGTACTTCATGATTTCTCCTTTGGGTGGGGGGCTATGAAATATGGAAGAGATTTTTGATTGTTCTCTTAACTTTTCTTAATGCCCTTACAATAAATTTATCTTTTAAACAGTTTTCAATTAGCTTTATTACATCCTTACAATTATCCAACTTTTCCATAAATTGATTATAGTTTCTATGCATGTTAGCATTATAAAAATATGAAGGATTATATTTTGTTATTTCTTCTAGATTAACCTGTCTAATACTAAACTGTTCACTAATTTTATTAAATATTTTCTCGCCTTTTAAGGTATTCACAAAAACTGCCGAAGTTCCCTGGTTATCAAACATTTCAGGTATGGCATCATCTATTCCCCAATAATCAGCTAAGGTAATATCGCTTACTCTATTAAAGCCACGATTCTTACATTCATAGCAGGCTTTTTTCAAAAACAAATCTGCTAAAAAGCCACGCATGTAAATATTGTCGCTATGATTTTCCTCAAAGACGGTTCCATCTACATATTCTACCTTAAAATTATAATCATACCAACCTTTATCTTTATTTCTAAAATAAATATTTTTTATTTCACCTTTTTCTTTTAAGTAATCCGAATACCTATCCCACACTTTTTCATCAGGCATTCCATGGCATATAAAATCAACCTTTAAAAGGGTTGGATAATCCTTCTTTAAGAAGGAACTTAAGCCTGCATTTTGGCAGGGAGTGCCAACAAACATTACCCTTTTTCCTTTTTCAAGAACTTCCTTAATCTCTTTAAAAGTATTTCCTAATCTGCTTGGTGCATATTTACTTCCCATAAACTGTGCAAGCTCATTTACACTGGAGCATTTTGCATGCTCCACGCTAAACCCATCATTGAACCTTGCACTGTACACTATTCCACCTTGTTCAATAAAATCTTTTGCAAGAGCGAAATAACATCCACCGGAGGAACTCTTCTGTCTTATTGATGTGTTTTTATTAATACAGGCATAGGCTTTAATTGTACTTTTGTTAATCATGTTTTTTCCTTACATCTATTACTTCTTTTGCATTGAGTGATGATTTTTAACTCTAGAAATTTCTCTTTATTATTTTCAAAATTAATTCCTTTGTTTGACCAAACTCAGGCATCAAGAAGGTTGCTCCTAAGAATATTACATTTGCAATGCCAAATATAACTATTCCTTTAACAAGGAATCCTATTACACCGGTTAAGGTTATATTTACGCAAATAGCATAAGTAATTACACACATAACGCAAACCAAACCTGTGTAGAAAAGCATCTTCAAAATAAATTCAACTGCATTTCTTTTAAAAATAACAGTAAACAGGTTATATATTAACCAAGGCATACCAATAAATGCCATTGTTAAAATTGTGGAAAGCAAAATTCCAAACAAGCCTATATAATGAACTAATATTAGATTTAAGCCAAGGTTAGCCAAAGAAACTACCAGTGGTCGCCACTTATCCTCATGCCACATTCCTGCTGCATCCTTGTACATATTAATAAGCGTATTTATATTTCTCACAAAGAAATATATGCAAATGCAAATAACCAAATTAAAACTTAACATAGACTTCTCGCCCACCCACATTTTCATAAATGGTTGATACAATCCAAGCAGGCAACATGTGCAAACTGATGCTATCCAACAAACTATGTATAAAAATTTCTTTAAATCATTGTAGTTCTTATCTTCACTTTCAACTATAAGACTATTTCCTACACCCGCCATACAGGCATTGAAAATAATCATTATAAATCCATATATGGATGACATTATATAAAAATAATTATTATATATTGCAAGAGTTGTTAATCCTAAAAAGGTTGAAATGACAATTGTATCTGCTGAATCAATTACAACTGAACCAAGTTTTGCGGTAAATAAATCTCTGACTTTTCCACTAATTACTTTCACTTCTGACTTATCCAAATGACCTCTTGCATTGTAATTAGGGAACATTTTATTGCATTTCCATGCTGCATATAAGTTATTAAACACACCTGTTACAAGCGTAATTGCCAGATACAAATAGTAGTTAGCCACAATTATTAATAGCACCGCCTGTATTATATACTGCAAAGTAGATGAAATCATAGTTACTTTGGCAGTTACATCATTTCTCTGATGTGCACCAAATAAACATGTTTTATATGCAAACAACCAGTAAGATAAAACTGTTGCTCCTAAATTCATTAAATATAAAACATAAATATTTATATCTTCAGGCACACTTCCCGAAATTAATTTAGGAATGAACGGTACTAATATAAGTCCTATTACTAAGATTACAGCACCAATGATTCGATAATATAACTTGTACAGATTCATTAATGCACAAATTTTCTCTGTATCATCTTCAGCAATCGGCTTGTACATGCTAAATACAAGAGCTGAACCAACTCCTAATTCTGCTAAATTAAGCACACTTAAAATGGAAGTAAATAAGCTGTTTAAGCCTAAATACTCCATGCCTAATGTGTATATAAATATAGTTCTTAGAATGAACGGTCCTAATAATTGATAAATTTTTAGGAACACTCCGTATATTATGTTTCTTGTTGCGTTTTTTGTTCTTTCGATTTTCATTTATAATATCCTTGCTATAGCTTAAGAATTACTATTTATATTTAATGCATTTTTTAGATATTCCAGTGATTCTTTTCTCTTAAATTCTATCTTTTGTTTGTTGTATATAGCGCTTTTTCCTACTATATTTTCTAATGACTCATCGGTATCGCCTATGACACTATAATCATCAATTAAATTAATTAGTGTCTCCATTCTCGACCACATATCCGGTGAAAAGTTATCATTTCTCTTGAAAACTCTGAACGGCTTATCAAAAATCACAGAAAATACACTTCCATGAAACGAATCTGTAAACAGCATTTCACTATGTGAAATTACATATACAAACTCTGTCGGATCTAAGGAGAAATAATCCAAATTGGAAATATCCTTATCCCATAACCACTCACAATTTAATTCAACAATAGGATAATTATACTTCTTTGATAATTCTTTTATGTATTTTTCAACTTCCTTACTTTTATTTCCTAAAAAATATGTAGCTATATATTTTTGTGGAAGCACTGTTTTAGGTTTGTTTTGAAACTCTTTCCATTCCTCCTGATTTAAAAGCAATGTTGGATCTAAGGTAACAGGCACATTCTTATTTAAAATATTTTTGATTATTGTTGCACCTGATTCCTCCCTAACAGATATAGATTTCATATCCCTCAACAATTTCTTAAACAACTCTACATACTCATCTGGAAGGGTGCTAATTCCAAAACTTGCTGCATAAGCAATTCTTTTTTCAGTCTGTGTAAAATATGCAGTTGAACTTTCTATATCTTCCAAACACTCTATAAATTTTGGATTCCATATCTGGTCACTCCCACAAACAAAGTAGTCAAACTTATCTGCAATTCCTTTTCGATATTCATTTTTATAAGTCCAATATTTGCTTATTTTTAAATATCTTTTGTCAAACTGTGAGAACTTCCTTTCTCTTTTGCAAATTCCAATTCTTTCGTTTATATGCAAAACATTTCTAATACATGTTTTGATTCTATAAAAAAATAAATTTAGTTTATTTTCTTTTTTGAATATTTTATTAATGGTTTCAACTTCGAAACCTAATTTTTCTAAACTTTTTAATAAAGCATAATTTTGAAGTTTATTACCATAATTTCTTCCGTTTGTTATTGTAATAATTCCTATCTTTTTCATGTTTTTCCTTATATTTATAATTTTTTTTATGTTCTATCTTGTAACCTGCTAATTCTTTATAAGATTGTCCTTCAATACTTGACAGACATCTATCAATATACTTTTCACAATTATATACTGGTATTATAATACTTATTGTGTCCAATTCTCTTAATTACTCCTTCTGTCTACTATCTTAAATATTTTCTGTATTGGTATCCACATTCTCATCAGCACAATAAAAACTGTATAGCTTTTCAAGTTTATTGCAATTTTTGCAATCTTGTGAACCATAGTCGAATTTTTATTATGCTTTAATGCTAACCTAACTATTTTTTCATTATAAATTTCACCTAGCTCCTTTTTAGCAATTGCAATCCCTTTATAATTTTCTTTACAAATATCATAGGTTGGACCAATAAGCTCCAATGCCATCGCTGTGCATACATCTTTCATACAAACATTAAGAATTTTGCTCTCCTTAAACAACTGCATCGCATATGAATATCTAATTTTTGCACTATTATATTTCATTTTTTCATTTTCGGTTTTACTTAATGAACCACTTGTATCATTGTAATAGTATAAACAATCTTTAATGCTAGAAATTTTCTTTATACATCTTATATATTCCAAATTAAATAACATATCTTCTGCATATTCTATGTTTTTATTAAAAACTATATCATACTTCTTTAATATATCTGTTTCATACATTTTGTTACATGTGGCTCCAAAATATATTTTAAACCCATTCTCTGCCATTCTTTGTAAAAAATACTCTTTAGAAAAACTTTTACTATCTTCTAATACTGAAATTCCAACCTCATTATCATATGTTTTACAACATAACCCACACACACAATAGTTATTTTCCCCTATAGCTGTATGTAACTTTTCTATCATTTTTTCATCTATGTAGTCGTCGCTATCTACGAAACATATATACTTTCCGTTAGCTCTCTTTATTCCATTATTTCTAGCTTCAGAAACTCCCATATTGTTTTGTGTAATAATCTCAATTCTTTTGTCAATATAAGCATATTCCACTAGCTTGTTTGCCGTTCCATCTGTTGAGCCATCATCGATAATAATAATCTGCAATTTATTATATGTTTGATTAATTACACTTTTTATACAATTATCAATATATTTTTCGCAATTATATGCTGGAATAATCACGCTTATTAAATCCTGTTCAATATTATCCACGTTTGTTCTCTCCATCAAATATCTTTTCCCATTTCTTAACGCTTTCATCAACACTAAATATTTCATTCATATCATTAAGTAATTTTTCATATTCTTTTCTTTCTTCCGGATATTTTATCATATTAATTATCCCATCAAAGATTGCATCTTCTGTATTTTCAACAATTTTCCCGTACTTACCATTGTCCAATAATTCTGTAGGTCCAGCGCATTTTGTGCTTAATATAGCTTTGTTTAAAACCATACTTTCAGCAACTGCTAAACAGTATGATTCATGGTAAGAACCACATACAAACAAATCACATAATTTTATATATGGATATGGATTTTCTTTAAAGCCAAGTAAAACAATCTCGTTTTTCAATCCACATTTTTCTATTTTTTCTTCAATTTCTTCTCTCATATTTCCTTCACCTATTATAAGAATTTGAAATCCATAACCTGCTTTTTTTATTTTTTTTGCTACATTAATTATTCTCAAATATCCTTTAGGTTCAACTAACGCTCCAAGCATTACTATATTAAAAATTTCTTTTTTTAATTCTGTTGGCACAAAATCATTACTTCTTTTTTTTATATTTTCCACATCTACTGGATTATATATATATGATACTTTTTGATTAAATCCGTACTTTTGTACAAATCTTTTTGCACAATAATTTGAGACTCCAATTATTTTATTAAACGGATCAAAAAACCATTTTACTTTTTTTTCACTGTAATATGTTGCTGATGATACATTCACCATAGCATCCATATGCTCCCATAAAATTTTTAACGATTTCTTGTTTGTAGAACCTCCTATAACCCTTGCTGCGATTGCATCATCACATGCAACTTCTACATCATATTTTCCTCTAATAAATAATTTATATAATATTTTTCTTGGAATTTTATCACACAGCACTCTTACTAAATGGTTATATATTTCTGAACTTTCTTCCTTAAATGGCATGTTAGACTTTGTTATTATATGACTATCCAAAAAATTCGTATAATATCCACCTGGGAATCTCCTTATCAAAGTAACTTCGTATTTGTCGAAATTTAAATTATTTAAAATTTCCGTAACTACTTTATCTAGTCCTCCCTGTGCTAAAGTATCTATATAAAATAATATTTTCTTCTTTTTTAACATTCTATATATTTTCCTATCTTTTCTTTAAATGTATCATAGTATAAATCTACATTATAGTTTTTATTGCTAATAAATTCATTATAGGCATTTTCAGCTATTTGCTTTCTTAATTCGTCATTGTCATAAAGTTCTTTCATTCCACAATATAATCCTTCTATAACATCTCTACTTTTATCTACCATAATTGCCGTTCCAGAAATTAACGACTCAACAATCCCTCCTGAATTTGTTGAAACGATTGCCTTTCCCATTGCCATTGATTCAAGTGCAACTAACGGAAAAGCCTCTTCGCAAATGGAAGAGATAACCATAACATCTGCAATAGAGTAAAACTCTGGCATATCATTCGGATAAACATATCCTGTAAATATCACATTATCTTTTATATCTTCAATTTCTTTAATTAATCTGACATAATACTCATCTTTATCAATCAAATTGTACCACGTGCTTCCCACAATTAGTAACTTAACATTATTGCATTCTTTACTTACTTTTTTAAATGCTTTGACTAATTCTAAAACACCTTTTCCCTTATAAACGCTCCCCGCATACATATACACAAAATCATTCGCTTCTATGTCATACTTTTCTTTAATTTTATTACAATCGAATTCTTTATTTCTGTTAAATTTCCTTGTGTCAATACAATTATAAAATACTTCTGTAATATTATTAGGCGAACAGTTTTCAACTCTATTCTTTATATATTTACTTACAGGTAAAATAACTTTTGCAGTATCAGTAATATATCTACATAAATATTCCGGCTTTGTTGTTCCATCTATATCATTATGCATATGATATATCATATTATTTTTACTTCTTTTCATATGCTTATATATGTCCTCATACACCTGCATATTATTTTCTATCAAAATCAAATCATAATTATCTCTAAACTTTTTTAATAAAACTCTGTTATACGGAATAAATCTATATCGTCTATTGAACAATTTCAAGAAAGCATTTCTTGCTTTGCAAAAAAACCAATTTAATTTACTTATATGTAGTTGTATTACTTCAGCATTCTTATATTTAATATTACATAATTTAGGTGATTCTATTGTATATATATCCATAAAATAATCACCTTTTTTCTCATTTCCTTTTATTATTTCTGTTGTTAATTCCTCTCCTGCCCCACCATCAACTGCCGGAACCGGAACAAATCCTGCTGAAATTACTGCCATACGTTTCATTTGTACTAATACCTCTTTAACCTTTCAATAACTTTTTTCATAATCCAATGAAAAATACTTCCCATTGCAATTGATGATACTATCGAACCTATTATCACTGCACTTAAATTTGCATCTCCAAAAAGATTTTGGAAAATATCTATAGAAATTTGGTGTAACAAAAATATTTCATATGATCCCTTACCAATATATTTTCCTATAATACTCTTACTAATAAATCCCATTGCGCATAATACAATAAGTAATACAAATATATTTTGACAAACTATTCCTATTATTGAAATAAAATATTCTGGAAATTTTACATGCCATCTTAAAATGCTCCAAATAAAAAATGTTACAAAAAACACTATCGTAAAACTAATAATTATCAGGATATATTTTTTAAAATCATTTAACTTTTCTTTTACCCACTTCAAATCACTAAAAGCAAAAACAATTCCTAGTACAAATGGTAAAGATTGTCCTATAACTGCATTTTCAATTTGCCACCAAACATCATATGCAATTGACAACAAAATTAAGCCAAAAACCATTACCTTTTTATTTTTGATAATTCTTGCACATATATAAAACAATATGTATAACACAATAATACATTGTATGTACCAAAAATGCCCGCATACCAAGTCTATTCCTAATATGCTCTTTATTAAATTACTTCCTACTAATTTTTTTTGTTCTAACACAATATAGATTATATTTGCACTCCAAAACGGAATTAATATACAGAGCAACCTTCTTTTCAAAAAATGTTGGATATAATTTTCTTTATTAATATAAGAATATGTCAACCCATATCCCGAACAGAAAAAAAACATTCCTACTGCTAAAAATCCAACATTAGCAGGTAATGCCAGTATTCCTATTCCCTCCATTTGTGCACACAAATGCGAAACAATAACCATAATACATGCCAAGCTTTTTATTATGGTCATATTCTCAATTTCAAGACCTTGCTTACTAAATTTGTCATTTTTTCTTAATGGTAATATACATATTCCTAATACTATGCATATAATTGCCATTGGTACTATCTGTTGACTTAAAATATCCTTTATAATATACATTATTTTTTCTCTCTTTTTTATGTGTTTAACTATAAATTATAATATACATATTTTAACTACTATAATTTTTCAATTTATTTTTACATACTTACAACTCCAATCTATCAAGTAACAAATCGGAATCATAATTATTATCAACCATACCAATATCAATAACCAATATTTAGGTGCATACACCAATGTGTTTGCCAAAGTCACCATAATCGGATAATGTATTAACCACATATTAGTTGACATCTTTCCTATATATTGCAAAATCTTTGCTACCTTTCCATTTATCAATATGTATGTTATTGTAAAGCACAATAATGGTGCTGTTATATTATCAAATACCGTAGCCTGAATTTGTAGCATAAATATGCATATTCCAATTAATATTATTCCTAATCCTAGTTTGTATTTTTTAGTAATCTTATCCTGAATAAAAATTAATATTCTTTCAAACACCTTGTATTCAGCACATACATAGCCAATTAAAAATACAGGCAAAAACATAAATGGTTCAATAAACGTCTTATATATAATTTCTGGAACTACCCATTTACTTTGTAACACTGTATTTATAACAGTTATTCCACATTTGATGCCTACTAATATTCCTATTTGCACAATCAAGTTAGTCTTGCTATATATTTTGTTTATTAAAGGGAATACAAAAATAATTACAATATATGTAATCATAAACCAAGCAAATTTATTATATGAATAATCTAATGCAACAACATTTAATACTATTTTTCTAATATCTAACTGTATTTTTCCAAAAGCTGAGTCAAGTGCAATAATTATAATTGTTATAAAAGCATATTGAATCCATATATTATATATTCTTTTTAATGAATCCTTTATCGAATAACTTCTCCCTTGTTGAGAAAAAAACATTCCATAACCGGATAAAAATAAAAACATTGTCACACATATATTTCCTACTGAACCAATTAACCATGGAATATCATTTACATTTGGTAATTTTATAAATGCAGTATATTTTCCATAATCCATCCAATATAAATGATCAAATAACATCAACAATAATGCTACGCCTTTTGCAACCTGTGTATGTTCTTTTGTAAATCTATATTTATTTTCCATCTGTCCTCTTTCTCTTCCAATCTCCCAACTTCACATACCAATAAAAGTACCCGCTTTTTCCACTCTTAATACTTTTATACATCTGCTGCAAATATCTTGGAATATCTTTATCTAAATATAATTCTTCCTGATGACTACATCTTTCCATTGTCTTCTTTATCAGCTTTTTCTTTTCTCTTCCTGACAAATCATCATTCCAAATAATATTTTTTGTAATTGCATCTGCCATATAATGAAGTACAACCATATTAAAAACTTTCTTTTTTACTTCATTATTTTTTATTTCTGTATCAAATATTTTTTCTACGAAATATTCAATTCCATTTAATCTTGCCAGATTAGAATTATGAAGTAAGCTTGTACTTCGTTGCAAATATTCATATCCAACGTAATCTATGTAAGTAATTTTTTTCCAATAATTAAGAAGTTCCAAGTTATAAATTAAATCTTCTCTATCAATTACTTTTGCGTCTCCAAGAATCTTTGACTCATCTATTACTGATTTACGATAAAGTTTATTCCATGCATAACCAAAAGACATTTCTAGAATCGAATTATATAGTTTTCCAAGCATTTGCTCATTAGTGTACGTTGCCTTTTTCCATTTGCACGTTTCGATAATATTTCCTGTTTCGTCTACTTTTTCGTATCCAAAAATCACAACGTCTGAGTTCTCTTTTTCAATTGCTTCAACACAGTTCTCTACAACATCTTTCTTCACAATATCGTCGCTATCTACGTACATAAGATATTTTCCTGTTGTTTCCAGATATCCTGTGTTACGTGCTGCTGCAAGTCCTCCATTTTGCTTATGAATAACCATAACTCTTTCATCTGACTTTGCGATTTCGTCGCATATTTTTCCACTGTTGTCTGTTGAGCCATCATCAACTAATATGATTTCAAGATTTTCATAAGTTTGATTTGTGAGTGACTCTATGCAATTTTTCAAATATTTTTCAACATTGTATATAGGTAATATAACCGAAACCTTTTCCATTTTTTCTCCACTAATCTAATCATTTGTCAACAATTGTGTAAACAGTTCACTCCACTGCTCAACAATTTCTTCTATGTTAAACTTCTCTGTTCCAACCAACGCATTCTCAGAAAATAACTTTCTCTTATTCTCATTTTCTATAAGTTCATTAATTTTTCCTGCCATTTGTTCTATGTCAAAACAATCTACCAAATAACCATTGATTCCATCTGCAATTATCTCCTTTGGACCTGCAGGACAATTAAAACTAATACATGGTAGTCCCTGCGTCTTAGCTTCAGTAAGAACAAGTCCAAAGCCTTCATAGCGTGATGTTAAAACATACATTGCAGCTTTCCTATAGTATTCATTTATGTCATCTACATGTTCTTTCAAAATGATATTTTTTTGCAATTTATATTTTTCTATTTTCTGTTGCAAATCATATTTATCTTCGCCATCACCAATAACAATCCATTTCCAATCAGAATGTTTACTGAACACTTGATTTGCAACATCTATTAGAATGTCAAACCCTTTTTGTTCTGTATATCTGCCAACACTAATTATTGTTTTACTATCCATATTGTAACTTATAGTATTAACATTACCAGGCATCGGATTATGAATTCTCACTAATTTTGTTTTCACGTCAGTCTCTTTTTCATAAAAATGTTTATCTTCATCTGTAAGAACTACAATGGCATCTGCTTTTTTCGCTGCCATTTTTCTTGTTAGTTTTCTGTAGTTCACATAAGGATTAACATAGTAGTTAAACTGCTCCCATGACACTAACTTACACTTGTTTTTCTTTAATGCCGGTATTGAATACAAATCAAGTATTCCATCTATATCTACCAACACATCTATTTGATTATTCTCTACATATTTTCTAACAGCCTTCACATAAGTTAATATTTTCTTTCCACTAACATGGTCTGAAAATAATATATCTCTTTTTATGCCCTGTTCTAAATGAAAGAATGTTTTCTTCTTATCTTCCCATAAGCTAACAATACTTATTTCAAACTGGCCTCTTTTATGTAATTCATTTGCTATAACTGTTCCAACTCTTTCAGTTCCACCACTTCTTGTAATGTCTCCTGAAAAAAAACAAATCTTTTTCATTTTATCTCCGTTTTTTATATCTGCCTCTATACTATAAAACTAGCTAATTTCCATAATTTATAATTTCGTGTTTTTAGACTTTTTTCAATGTCTTTTTCAATTAATCTTCCTGATTCTACATGATTTGTAGGACGTATATTTCCTAACAAATCACATGCCATTACAAAAGCACTTTCAATAACCTCTTCAGGTTGTAATGACAATCTTCTATATAATAGTGATGACATATGCCCTTTAACTAATGTGTATTGGAGTTCATCATTTGGTAACCCTAACTGCTTTGCTTTTTCTAATACATATTCCATTACCCAATAGTGGTCCACACATTTCTTGTTATGACGTGCTTTTAAGGTGATTCCATTTGGATTCAAGCGGTATGCATATACAAACTCAGAAGTCACCACCATTTTTTGACACATTCTAAACAAAATAAGACATACAATTGTATCTTCAAACCAAACGTCTAATGGAAATCTCAATTCATTAAACATTTCTCTCTTATAAATTTTTGCCCATGGATACCCAGGATTTCCAATCATCTTGTTTTTTTCATTAATGATTTTATCTTCAAGTCGACAATAATTGCGATTATTCTGTCCCTCAACATAACTGTAAAAACTTCCCTGTACTATATCAGCTTTTTCCTTCACAATTTTATCCATCATGTTCTCAATACATTCACCGACCAGAGTATCGTCTGAATCAAGAAACATAATATACTTTCCATTGCTCTCATCTATCCCCCTATTTCTTGCTCCGGAAAAACCTTTGTTTGACTGATTAATTAAGATAATTCTTTCATCTCCAATAGCTTTCACGATTTTTCCTGTTTCATCTGTTGAACCATCATTAACAACTATAACTTCATAGTCATATTTCGTAGTCTGTTTTATTACTGACTCTATACATTCTTTTATAGTTTTTTCAGAATTGTAAGCTGGTACAACAATCGATAAATCTTTGCTATATTCTTTGTTAACAGCATTAGTTTCCATTGCCGGCTTACTACTGAATTCCTGCAATTTATTTCTGGCTGAACTCACATCAATTGTGCCTCTGCTCTTTACAAAATTCCTTGCCACTATATAATAAGCCATCAGTAACGCATAGCCCACTTCCGACAGCACTTTTGCAATTGTATGATTTTTAAATATCCTTGAGAAAGTGTTATACATCCTCTGTTTCATAAATAACCACCCTTTTTTTCTTTGGTTTTTCTTCTGATTTTTCTTCCAAGTTTTTGTACGAATTACTCTTGTATGCCAAAAGCTGTAATATTGGGAATGTTGCAGCCTCATGTCTTACCCACGAACCGAAGTCCGGTTCAAAAACTACTGAGCCAAAGAAGTAGGCACTATAACACGCCACAACAACAATCATGTTGTCATCCAAACTTTTAATATTTTTAATTGCCTTAAAGTAATAATACAATATAAAAAACTGAAAAACTACAAAGGGCAAGTAAAATATTCCCTTAAACGCCAATTCTATTGGCACCATCATACGCACCGCATTAATTACATAATCATACATAAAGATTCCTAAGTTACCATTAACTTTTATTGGATTCTCAATACTTGTACTTGCGCCTTCATTCATTTCCGTTGTGCCATCTCTTGAATTTAATGCACTTATGTAATCATCATGTGATACAAACTGACTTGCATAGAAAAACGCAAACACCGCCATAAAGCACATTAGTACAATAATGACTACATGTTTTCGTCTAATTTTTTCTCTCTGTTTAAGCCATACAAAAATCAAATACATAAATATTGTCATTGCCGCCATAATTATGTAGTAAGACCTATAGAATGTACTCTCCCAATAAAACACTAACGCACAACCTATTACCTTAAGTAATGTGTTTTTAAGAGGCAACTGAATAATCAAATACACTAAAAAGAAGAAACAAATCTGAATTGTCTCTTTAGTAATACTGAACACATATATATTAAGTAATCCTACAACCATCAACGTGAAAATACATTCTCTCATTTCCATTTCTTTAGTTCTTGAAATTATAATCATGGCTATTGGTGTAAGAATTATTCCAAGTCCTATGCTCCACTGTGTCAACGTTGTCCAATTAAAGAAATTTATTGCCTTATAAAAATCTACTGTGCTTTGATATCCACCCCAGGCAGCCATTCCTTTGCCACCTGTAAGCATGGTAAGTAGTCTCCAACTGTCAAAGTAATAGTTATCCGGAAGCATATACAAGTGAATGAATTTTGCAAGTATTGCTACCAAAGGTATTAATAACAATGTTGTATCTCTATTCTTTTGTCTAATTCTCTGATAACTTAAATCCATTCTCCTCCAACGCTTTCCTATAAAACTCTTCCAACCATACTGCCTGTGCCTTAATATCAAACCCGGCATCTACAATTTGGCTGTAAGTATCTTTTTTCTCAAAATTGATTATTTTGTCTATCACAACATCCGCCCACTTTTCAGGTGTTTCGTCCAGTGGCACCACTGTCACATTACCTGTAATGTCACATTCCACCGGCACCCTGTCTGATATTACGCAAGGCAAACCTGCTGCCTGTGCTTCCACCATTGTTACAGGCAAGCCTTCAAACAACGATGGTAAAAGGAATACATCAAATGTCTGCACTACTTTTTCCACATCGTTCCTTACGCCAAGAAATTTCACTGAATCTGTTAGCCCCAGTTTGGCTACCTTTTCTTTAATGTGATTTTTTAGGATGTCATCTGTCTCGCCACCACCGACCAGCACTAACACTGCGTCTGGTTCTTTTTTGTGAATGGCGTCAAATATATCTATTAGAAATTCGTGGTTTTTCTGTGGGAAAAATCTTCCCACGTGACCAATTGTCTTCTTATCTGTAAGTCCAAGCTGTTTTCTCATTTCATCCTGAACAGCTTCATTGTATCTATACCCATTAGCATCTATGGCATTTTTCATAATAATTACTTTGTCCCGATTCTTTTTGCCATAAAGCCAGTCCCCTGCTTCCTCTCCGCAGGAAAACATGTGAGTGTTATAGTATTTCAACATGAATCTGAAATAATATCTCACAAAAAGTTTTGGATTAATGCCCAACGGTCTGTTGTGTGAATGGGATATTCTAACAGGCACGCCCATTTTCTTCGCCACTTTAAGCGGTAGGTAACTTCTCTCTTCTAAATTGCTATGTATAATTTTATATTCAGGATGTTCCTGTAAAAACTCCTTAACTTCTTTTTTATACTGATGAAATTTGCTGGGATACATAGGACACATATGGTATACCCTGCCACCAAGGCTTTCAATTTCATCTTCGTAAGCAGCCCGATAATCCCTGTTTGTAAGGAAATCAAACTTCACTACGTCTCTATTTATATTTCTCATGTAATTCATAATCATGGTTTCTGCACCACCACGATCCATTACCGTATCCAAAACAAGAACATGAATTGCTTTCATATTATCTTCCTTTAACGTAATCTGTATTATAGTTAATTTCTAACAGTTCAAAATACTTATTTTCATATTTCTGATGATAATGTTGATTAATATATCCGTCATAAGCATTTATACTATCCTTGGTAATGACAATGTACTGAGCCTTTAACGACTTAATCATTTTCTCAAACTCTAATGTCATTTTACTATCATGACTACACTGCCAATCTTGTAATATACAATATTTATAACATGGCTTTATATCCGATATAATGTAGAACTTAGCTAAAACATTATATGCAATAACTCTGTCTAACTTATCACCTGGAATTTTTTCCTTTAAATCATTAACATATTTCGCATAATCTTGTTCTTCATTTTTTGTGACAAGATTACAACTATCAGCTAAAACACTCACATTTTTTCCTATCACTATGCACGAGCTTATAATAAGGAAAAGCATTAAAACATATCTATACGTTCTATATTTTATCGATTTCAAGTCAACTATACATACACCAATACATAATAATGGTAACCATATTATAAGATAGTGTCGATATGGTTGCCCACTTATTTGTAATACTATCGCAAATACACTCATAACAACCATACATATAGATAATATATTTTTTGTCTTCAACTTATTCTTTTTGAAACAGCTTACTAAAAATACTGTAAAAATTGGAATTAAATAAACTATTGTCTTAATTTGTTCCTTTAACAGATATTTTTCATTTGTGCTTGCTTTTGCATATCTAAAATTAAATATAAATGTTGCATAGATTGCATCCTTCAGAGCACCTTTTGCAATCAAATATATAACAAATGGTGTAAGGCTAACCAGTATTCCTAACGCAAACCAAAGAATATTTTTTAAAATAATATCATACCTTTTTTCAAATAATACATATACAAATAATACCAGTATTATCGCACATAGCGGCAAAGCATTTGTAATTCTAGTTAAAGCACATACAGTAAATGTGATACCATAAAAAAAGGAATACCCTAAATTGTGCTCCACATTTTTCTTATTTTTTCTATTGGAATATTTTACAAAAAAGAATGTACTCCACATCAAAAATGGAAGACAATATTCTTCAGTAAAATTTCCTCCCTGATAATATATATTTAATACAAATAAACTTACAATTGTAAAAATACAAGACTTGTTCTCATTAAAATATAATTTAAAAATGTTATATTCCGCCATTAATGTTGCTGTAATAAATAATAATTCTATAACAAATAATCCCACTTTATAATTGGGTAACAAAAATGCCAAATATTCTACTAATATAATAAACGGACCTTTATGATCAAAGAACTCCTTATATGGAACCATTCCATCTTTTGTAAGTTTACCTAACATAACAAAAATATCCGAATCATCCCCATAAGTTTTCAATATCATGGAAGATGCACGAGAGCATATTAATAAAAACACTGATGTTGCTATAAGAATCTTTATTATTAGCCAAGCCCCTTGTTTTTCTTTTGCGATATATCTATTCACTATGTTTCTCCTCTTATGCAACTACTTCACTACACTTCCGCTCTCAACATCTTCTCTCACCACAACTCCTGCGCCTATTGTGCAGTTGTCGCCAATATGTACGCCTTTGGTTATCACCACGTTAGTTCCAATCCAGCAATGTTTTCCGATAACAGTCTCCTTGCAGGTATAACCCTGACTTTTTATGGACTGTCCCACATCCTTCACAACATGATTGTGGTCGTACACATGACTGTTTGAACCAAAGATAGTTCCGTCACCTATTTTTATTGACTCTAATGCGTTTAATGAGCAACCATTGTTAAAAAAGCAGTTTTCTCCTATTTCCACAGTGCCACCATTCTCAATAGCTATGTGGAACTCATTGCGCCATGTAGTCCCTTTTCCGATTTTTAGTTTTTTGCCATATATTAATTTGTATGTTATCTTCTTTATCTTCGCCTTAAAATGGCACCACATTTTTATAAGCTTCATGGTTCCTCCATCTTCATGCATTGTAAATTCTGTGTCCTATCTATAACTTTTATTTTCACAGGTTTAGTTTAAATATTTTCTTGCTATTGATAAATAGTTTTTAAATACTTTTCGAAACACCAATATAGAACTCTTCTAAATCTTTCGCCTTTTCTTTTACATCAAACCCGGCTATCTTTACTTTTCTGTTCATTTCTTCAGCATCAAGTTCAGTATTTGTAAATGAAATTATTCGATTAGCCCAGTCTACAGCATCACTTTCTAAAGCTTCATACTGAATTTCATCGGTAATGTTTACCTTGTAGTCTATTCTGTCTGAGGCAATGCATCTTACTCCCGCTGCCTGTGCTTCCACCAAAGTCACTGGAAAGCCTTCGCTTGTTGACGGCATCACTAAAACATCCATCACCTGCAAAAGTTCTTCTATGTTATCTCTAACTCCAAGAAACTTAACCTTATTTTCCAAGCCCTGTTCCTTGATTTTTTTCATTACTTCGTTTTTATACTTTTGCTCCGCTTTTGGTTTTCCGCCACCTATTAACAAAAGTTTGCTGTTTGGTCTTTGGTTATTAACATTTTTGAATATATCTATTAAAAATTGTTGATTCTTTTGTTTAACAAATCTGCCTATGTGACCAACTACCAGTGTTTTTTCATCTATTTTTAGCTGCTGTCTCAACTTCTTACCTGTCTTCTCATTTGCCTTGAACTTTTCAGTATCAATTGCATTGTTCATAATAGTTATATTTTTCATATTGTTGCCAAATAGCCACTTAGCAGTTTTTTCTGAACAGGCAAAGCCATGAGTGTACAGCCCCTTCAATCTATTTCTCATATAGAGTCTCGCCCACTGCTTTGGTCCCTTGTCATTTGGTATTGAATGAGCGTGAACGATTCTCACTGGAACACCCATTTTTTTTGCTATTTTCATTGGGAAATAGCTTCTCTCTTCTAAATGTGAATGTATAATCGTATACTCCCTATGTTCCGTCAGAAATTTTCTGAATTCTCTTTTGAATCTGCCTATATTCTTTAGAAAAATTGGATTTAAATGGTATATATTGCTCCCCATTTGTTTAATCTCGTCCTCATAATCTGACTTATATTTTCTAATCACTAAAAAGTCCATTTGAACTTTTTCTCTATCTATATTTCGCAAATAATTCATTACCATTGTTTCTGCGCCGCCTCTGTCCATGGCTGTAATCAGAACCAATACTTTTACTTTCCTCATTTTAATATCCCCCATTATAAACCTGTTTATATTTTTCGCACAAAATATCTGTGTTAAAACTCTCTTTTATATTTTCTTTGGCTTCTTTTATAATATTGTCCTGAGCATAATTCCTACACGCTTCAATAGCGTTCACAAACTCATCCACCGTATTACACATATAACCGTTTACCTTGTTTTTTATCACATCGCAGTTACCTGTAACGTTTGAAACCACACATGGTTTCTCCATGTACATTGCCTCCAGCAAAGCTATTGGCAAGCCTTCCCATCTTGACGGTAGCAGAAAAACATCTCCGGCATTTGCCACATCATATCTACAGTCGCCATCTGCCCAGCCTGTAACAAAAATGTTAGGTGCCGTCAGTTTATCTTCTAATTCACCTGCACCAATCCACACGAATCTAATATCCGGAAGCCTTTTAGCAATTTCATTAAACATTTCCGGATTTTTTTGGTATGTAACTCTTCCCAAGGTATAAACTGTGTATTGATGATTTTTCCCTATCAATGGCAAAGTTTCAAGTATTCTGTCCATTTTCGACATATTGATGCCATTACTAATGTATGTTGATTCTTTACAAACTGTAAGTCCCTGCTTCCATTCACTTTCACCGCAGGCAATGGTAATGCAATTTGACTTTGCACCACATATTTTTTCTATTAACTTGTATAATTTTTTTTTATTTTTTGAGACGCCTTCCATTAAAAAGCTATATCCATGAGGTGTATATAAAACTTTTTCGCATTTTCCTGAGAACATAAATCTACCTATAGCTCCAGCTTTTGAAGAATGAGTATGAATTATATCCGGTTGAACATCTTTTACGATTTTTCTTAATTCAAGATACGCCTTCAAATCTTTCATTGGATTAAGACTTCTTGTAAAATTCTTTACTTCCACAAGCTGTATTCTATTGTCAAAAAAATCTGCATAATTCTTTGGTGTTTCTTCACGCATTCCAAAAGCAATGGTAATATCAAAATCATTACACAACCCATTTGCAAGTTCTACTATAAATGTAAAGACTCCGCCTCCCATTGCTTCTACCATATGCAGCACTTTCTTTTTTTCTTTTGCCATAATCTTCTCCGTATGCTGTACTAGATTTTCCTTTCAATTTCCCTTATGAATACTTAGTATTCTGGACTCAGTTTTTCGCACACATATTTTCTTTCACACAATTAAGTGCTTCTTCCACTACATTGTGCATATCAAAATACTTGTACATTCCAAGTCGGCCGCCAAAAATTACATTTGATTCTTTTTCAGCTAACTCTTTGTACTGTGCATATAACTTGTTATTTTTCTCGTCATTCATTGGATAGTAAGGTTCGTCGCCTTTCTTCCAAGTTGCCGGATATTCTTTTGTAATGATTGTTTTAGGTATGCTACCTTCATTTCCACCCTGACATGCAAATTCAAAATGCTTGTGTTCGATAATTCTTGTGTATGGAATTTCGTACTCTGTGTAATTAACTACTGCATTGCCCTGATAATTTTCCTGTTCAAGTTCCTCTGTTTCAAATCTTAATGAACGGTACTCTAATTCTCCGTAGCAGTAATCAAAATACTCATCAATCATTCCCGTAAACACAATCTTATTTGCAATGTTTTTGTACTCTTCTTTTTTGTCAAAGAAATCCTCGTTAAGTCTCACTTCAATGCCATCTAACATTTTCTCAATAATCTGTGTATAACCGCCTACAGGAATTCCCTGATATTTATCATTAAAATAATTGTTGTCATAAGTAAATCTTACAGGCAAACGTTTAATAATGAAGCTTGGTAACTGGTCGCAAGGTCTGCCCCACTGCTTACCTGTGTAACCTTTGATAAGTTTCTCGTAAATATCCTTACCTACCATTGAAATCGCCTGTTCTTCCAAATTCTTTGGTTCAGTAATTCCCGCTTCCTGCACCTGCTGCTGAATCTTTGCTTTTGCTTCTTCAGGTGTAAAAACCCCCCACATTTTATTAAATGTATTCATATTAAAAGGCAGGTTGTATAATTCGTCCTTGTACCTTGCTACCGGCGAGTTTGTGTATCTGTTAAATTCTGCGAACTGCTGTATATAATCCCACACCTTCTTATTATTTGTATGGAATATATGTGCTCCATATTTATGAACATTAATTCCATCAATGTTTTCTGTGTATATATTACCTGCTATGTTAGGTCTTTTATCAATAACTAAAACTTTCTTTCCTGCTTTACTTGCTTCATGTGCAAAAATACTTCCAAAAAGTCCTGCACCTACTACTAAAAAATCGTACATATTTTAATCTCACTTTTCTAATTTTTAAGTTATTATTTCTTATATGGAATAAAAACCCATATTATTATAATTTTAACACGTATATAGGAACATTAAAAGGTCTTTTGTAGGAAAGAAAAAACCTGCAAGTGTTCCATTTTTTCAAAACACTTACAGGACTTTTTTCTATTCTCTATTTCATTGTTAATTGTTCTATGATTACTTCCAAGTTCTTGTTTATGCCGACGGCATTAATATCACCATAAATCTGCTTAACAACTTCTATATTTTCTTCCAAATCGTCTGCTATTTCTTCTACAGTTTTTCCTCTTTTTATTTTCTTATATACCATTTCAATAAGTTTTCTGCGTTCTCCAAATTCAATTCCCTGCACTTTGCCCATCTCTATGCCTTGAGCTTTGCCAATTTCTATGCCCTTTTCTTTACCAATCTCTTTTCCAACTTCAACACCATCATTATATGTGTTTTCCAATGTCTGCTTTTCGTTATACTCTGTCAAGAACATTTTTACCACCTCCGCCTTATTTTCCAGCAAAAATTCTCGTAACACATCTTCATTTATGCATTCGTCCACAGCCATTTTCACTGCTTCCTCTTCACTGAAATCCTTACTGGAATATTTACTGATATACTCTCTCATCCTAGTTGTTAGTATAACATATCCTTTCAGCACTTTACACTTTGAAATTAAACTATTATTATTTCCTGTATTTATATTTATTACTTTTGCTGTCCACTCAAACTCTCCCTTATCCACCTGATGAACAAATGCGTCTGACAGTTTTAATTCTATTACCTCATCTCTTTTTTCTGTTCCATTGTATAAAACATAGTATTGTGGTGTTGGTAACTTTATTAGTTTTCTGTTATAAATATCTAATTTATGCTGTTTTATATACTTGTTGTATAAACTGCCACAATATAAAAAGCCTCTAAGTGGCATGTTGGGATTCCATGTGCTTTGCTGTTCAAACAGCGCCATATTGCTGTCAATTATGCATGACACGTCATTTCTCATGCTCATGTATATGGCGTTATCAAGGGTATTAATTTCCAAATCTTCCTCTCGTGTATAATTCGTTCCGTTTAATGCATTAAACAAATCTAATAAATTCTTCTTGTACTTCTCATATCCAAAAATCATACAAAATATTCTGTCTTTGTACTCTCTGTTTACACTACTCATATATTCCCTCCTCATAGTTTGGTATTGTTTTAATTGTATCTCTTTTTGTTTGAATGTTATTGTATTCTTTTTGTGATATATAGTCAAGTATTTGTTGTTTGTTTTCTATTTTATAATTCAAAATAAGTATTTTTCTAGTTTTGCATAAACTTTAAAACTATTACATAAAGAAACTGCACAATCTCCCTATGGAGAAAGTGCAGTTTCCTACAAAATTTCTATAAACATTTATTTTAAATAATTTTTCTTGTAAAGTAAAAGAATGAATACAATTGCTATGTTATGCAAACCAAGTTCTTCACTGTGACAGCTGACAAAGTTAAAAGAAAGTGCTCTAACGCCGCCGGTTCATAAAGGCAGCGTAGTCGGCTTTATAGAACCGCTACGAGCATTTGGCAACGGGAGCGTGCTTTCGTTAATTTGTCAGGTGGCACAGTGTGTGCTAATAAATAACAATTGTCTTCCATTATTCAAACTATTTCTTAAACTTACATTTTTTAGCTTTCGAGTATTTTCCATAAACTACTTTCTTGCCAACTTTCCTATAAGCTCTTACTTTTACATAATAAGTCTTTCCTGGTTTAATCTTTGACTTTATGTATTTGCGTTTGTTTTTCTTGATTTTCTTTACAACTTTGAATTTGCCTTTCTTGCCAATTCTAATTGCAATTTGATAACCTGTTACGCCTTTTAGTTTTTTCCACTTAATGCTAATTTTTCTCTTGAATTTGTCATTGCTCTTTTTAGAGATTTTCTTCTTTAGTTTAAGTTTCTTAACCTTGGCAGGTCGTTTTATTTTTGTTGTAACAGATGTACCAGGTTTTGTTGTTTTTCCTGGAGCTGTTGTTACTTCGCCTGTTCCTGTTGTAGTACCCGGCTTTGTTGTTTCACCATTTCCTGTTGTGGCAGGGTTACTTGTTGCCGGAATTTCTGTTGTTCCACTTGGTTTTGTTGTAACATCATCTGACTTATTTGTTGTCTCACCAGGCTTTGTTGTTGGCTTTGGTGTTTCTGCCGGTTTTGTTGTCGCTGGCTGTGAATTTTTAAACTTTGCATAAAGTACAATATTTCCCAAAGTACCATCGGCTATTTCTGAAATTTGTTGTGTGTAACTATCATCTAAATACCAGCCCTGGAATTCTTCACCGCCTACCGGGTTTGTAAGTTTAACTGCATTTCCATAAACATATGTTGATGGGTTGCTATGTGTAGCATTACCTAAACCATTATAGTCAATAGCATAAGTGTTTCTATCATAATACACCTTTAATTCTAAGCTGCCATCTTCTTTTACCACACCGAAAAGGCTACTCTTTTTAACATTTACTGTAAAGCCCTGTCCGTTGTTTTCCTGAACGTTATTATTTTCTACAACATTTTTCTTTGTAGCAACAACAGCTTCTCCCACAGTGCCTTCAACAGTTACCGCCATGTTTTTATTTTCAGTATATTCATTTTGGTCTTTATACTGAACAAAATACTTCACGCTGTAATTTGCTTTTTTATTATTTGTTCCGGCATTTCCCAAATCTGATATTTGTGCCAAATTCCAATCAGTAAATTCTTTGTCATCAATGTTAAATCTATAGATAACATAATCGCTTCCACTTACAGTTTCATTAGCAACTTTCTTAAACTCATCGCCTGATTTTTCCATAAAATATCCCGGGCAATTGCCGCCATTACTTGCAACAGCTTCGTTGTAAAACGCCTTTGCCTCTGCCTGTTTGCTAACAACCTTGTAGTAAAGTAACACTCTACCTGCATTGTCTTTTACAACAAAATTAAGTTTACCATCACTTCCTATGTATGCTCCTCTGTCTATATTTGTAGAAGTTTTCTGGTCAATGTCATAATATAATCGCAGAATCAATTTTCCGTTAGGTAAAACAACACCTGTTGTAATTGAATTTTCATTAAGTTTGTATCCGTCATATGTTTTCTCAACTGCAGATACTTCCTTACCAACAATACTTGTCACTTTAACAGTATCTTCTTCCACAAGATTATACTCACTTCGGTCTTCACTCTGTTTATAGTATTCAACTGTAAAATCTGTAATTATGGACTCATCAACAAACTTGGCATATAACGTCAAATCACCTGCGGTTGTTGGTGTGATTTCCGTAATTTCATTCTCATAATTAGAATCAGCAAACCAACCTTCGAATTTATAACCTGCTTTTGTAGGATTTACTAACTTAATGCTACTACCATATCGGTAGTTAGTTGGATTACCACCGTATGCATTCTGTCCAGCAGCCCCTGGCTGTGCATTTGTAAATACACCACCGTTCAGAACATAACTTATAGTGTAGTTGTTACGCTTATAGTAAGCTTTCACCACTGATGAATTATCTTCCTTTACAGCTGTAGTAAGAACATTACCTTTGTTACTACTGTCAAAATTAAAACCTGTAATATTCTGTGGCTGATATGTATAGCTTGTTTCTCCTTCTTTTACACTAACCTGACTTGAAGTCATGTCGTAGCCATTACCTGCATAATTTTCTAAATAATTTTCTACTGTTACTTTTGTTGTGTTTCCAAGTAACTCACTATCATCAATATTTGGATTAGCTCCATCACCTGTCTTCTTGCCTACATAACTTGAGTTAGCCGGAACATCTACATATGTATCATCTGTAAAATAAACTCTCTTCACCTGATCTGTGTGATTCTCTGCAACGTAAGTTTTCTTACCGTCCTTGCTTAAAACCAATGAAAGAGGATCGCTACCTGTAATAGAAAAATCCTGATTTCCATATTTCTGAAGTGATGTTATATATGACAATGTATGAGCCCTTGACTCACCGTTTTCAACCTTTCCAGTATCACTTTGATCCCAACGTGCCAACGCACCATCCGGATCATAATAGGCATAATATTCTGCAATTACATCCTGATTTGTTTTAGGATCTATAAGCATGTCCTTTTTTCCATAATTTGTACAAATTTGGTTTTTATTTGCCACAAAATGCTTCCACTGCTTACTGTTCTCATCTATGCTGTCCACAACATTTTTTACTTTATCCTTGTATTTTCCCATATAAAGAGTTGCCCCTGAAATAGGAAGCATGGTAATTGTTGTTACTTCAATGGAATTTTCTGTCCACCAAGCTGTGTGATCATAACGACCGCCAAACAATCTTGTAACTGTCTGAAGATTATAATTATCTTTGTCTTCGTATTTATCTGTAAAAATTTCATTATGTACATCATAGTAGTAGTCCTCAATTGCTGCCACTTCTGTTGTATACATATAAATACCTGCATCTCGAACTTCTTTATCGCCAACAGCCTCGCCCCAAAGAATTAATGATGCCCAGGCATTAACAGATTCAGACGAAGACTCCTGATTGTTTCCACCTGCAAGGCCACCCTTCTTGTCTACTAATTCACCATTCTCATCATATTCATAATTGGCAACGCCTGATGCCCATGAATGACCTTCGTAAATGTCAAAGTTCCTAAGGAATGGATATCTTGTAGAACTGTTTTGGTTGTAGCCCTTACCATCACGATGAACATTGGCAATATCACCAATCATCTCGTAAACCATGCCACCCCATTCTTTTGCCCATTCAGGCTTTTCCATGGCAACTGCTGCAGCTGCTTTAATCCAATATCCGTAATGGAAATGGTGGTCATTTACCTGTTTGTCAGAATCATAAGATGAAGGATACCCAATTAAAGTACCGTAATTCTTGTCATAGTAAAAATAATCGTCTTTATAATTTCCGCTAATATATCCCTGATATGGATCAAACCAAAATTCAAGGTAATCTTTTACTCCATCAACCATTTCATCAGTAATAGTCTTCATGTCAGCATCATCGTTATCAAGCTGACCTGAAAGCCATATTGCATCTGCCATAGTGTTAAGATTCTTTCCAACCCAATATGTATCATAGCCACCATACTGACCTTCTAAGTAGCAAATCCACTTTGGATCATCTTTTTTCTTTCTATAGTCGTATAAATAACCAAGCTGTTCCTTGATTTTGCCAACTGTCTCCTCATCAGTTGTTGTTGGAAGTGTTGACAAAATTCCGTTGTATTGCATCTGAGTTACATAGCTTGAACCTACAACAGTCTTCATTGTTCCACGAATTGTGTTGTACGTGTATTTTGTAAAGTCAGCTTCAGTATAACGCCACTGGTGTGGATAAAGTGCCATAATTGTGTCTCCACCTACAGCTCCTGTTTCCATATTCTTAGTTGTCACATTGTATTTTGTTACAACCTTGGCTGAATTATTAAGATATTCCCACTGTACCTTTGTATCCGTAATAAAATTAAAAGCATACTTTTCATATAATGAAAAAGCCTCGTTGCTTCCATCAGGTAGAATTGCCACAGACATATAGTTTTTGCCTGCTGGTAACTTCGCTGTAAGTTTTCCACCTGCATTAGTCCATGTAGTTCCTGAAGGTGCGCTTAACATATAGTAATGTGTCTTACCGTCTTTTTTGTTCTTAAGACTTACACCAATAATATTTGAAGCTGTTGTGTTCTTTACTATAGCTAAATCTGTTGCGCCTGCACCAAGTGAAATTGTTGGTGACATATTATCAAAAGTATAGTATGCATAAGGAGTTCCCTTGGCAATAATCGCTCTCATGGAACTGCTGCCTGCATTGTTTGCCATTACAATCTCGTAACTCCAGTCTGTAGTTTTGTCAACGCTTGCATCTTTGGCACTAAAGCTGTCTCCACCTACTACAAGTTCCACTGTATCATCTTCTAACAAGCTTTCTACTGTTGGCTCTCCGTCAACATAGGAAGTGCCATCAACTACTGCCGGTGATGCCATCTGCATTCCGTTACTTGCTGCTCTGTAAGCAAGTGGATGTGCATAAAGCGACTCTGAATATTGATCAAAAACAACTGAGCTTGCCCAATCGTTTGTTGGCACTGTTCCAACTGTTTCTTTATAATTGTCGGTTAAATAAACCTTTGATGGTGGAAGCGAATCTTTTCTATCAGTCCAAGTTTGTCCCCAATCTTCTGTCCTTACGCCAAAAGCCTCTGTTTTGTATCCGCCACTATCAACCATCACATTAACAGAATCATCTGTAAAATCTGCTGCTGATACGTTTGTTATTGGTACACTAGTTGCCAACATTGTAATAGAACAACATAGCGCCAATGATTTTTTTAAAAGTCCTTTCTTCATTTTGTCTCCTTTTTTGTTTAATATTTTAATTTGCCTATTACTTCCATTTTACACTCTAATGGCTTTACCTGTATATATATATATATTAAATCTCTTTTTTACAATTTGTTAGTGCAATTATTTTATTTTCAGTGTTTATTTTAGCGAAAAAAGCACAAAATCTTTCGACCTTGTGCTTTTCTATGTTTATTGTAATTAATATTTGAATTCTTGGCTTCCAAATCAACTCACTAAATATTCTAGTCTCTCTGGAAAATATCTCTTGTATAAACTTTTTCCTTAACATCATCTAAACAACTATCGTATCTGTTTGCAATAATTGCCTGACTCATTTCTTTGAACTTATCTAAGTCATTTACAACTTCGCTTCCAAAGAATGTATCACCATCTTCTAAAGTTGGCTCGTAAATAACAACCTTAGCGCCCTTAGCCTTAACTCTCTTCATAACACCCTGAATTGAGCTCTGTCTAAAGTTGTCACTATTACTCTTCATTGTTAAACGATAAACACCAATTACAACATTCTTTTCTTTTGAATCATCGTAATCATAATCACTGCTGTAATCATAGTAGCCTGCCATCTGAAGAACTCTGTCTGCAATGTAGCTCTTTCTTGTTCTGTTGCTTTCTACTATGGCTTCGATTAAGTTTTCAGGTACGTCAGCATAGTTTGCTAATAACTGCTTTGTATCCTTTGGCAAACAATAACCGCCATATCCGAAACTTGGGTTATTATAATGTGTTCCAATTCTTGGATCTAAACATACACCATCAATAATTTCCTGTGTGTTTAAGCCCTTTGACTCTGCATATGTGTCTAATTCATTAAAATAAGCAACACGTAATGCTAAATATGTGTTTGCAAAAAGTTTTACAGCTTCCGCTTCTGTGAATCCCATAAATAATGTATCAATATCTTCCTTGATTGCACCTTCCTGTAATAACTTTGCAAAAGTATGAGCAGCTTCTACTAACTTATCATTGTTAAAATCTGTTCCTACAATAATTCTGCTAGGATATAGATTGTCATACAAAGCCTTGCTTTCTCTTAAAAATTCAGGGCTGAAAATAATATTTTCGCTACCTGTTTTTTCTCTGATACTCTTTGTATATCCTACAGGAATTGTTGATTTAATAATCATGATTGCTTCAGGATTATATTCCATTACTAAATCAATTACCGCTTCAACTGCTGATGTATCAAAATGCTGTGTCTTGCTGTCATAGTTAGTTGGTGCTGCAATAACAACAAAATCTGCATCTTCGTAAGCTGCCTTTGCGTCTAATGTTGCTGTAAGGTTTAAATCCTTTTCAGCCAAATATTTTTCAATATAATCATCCTGTATAGGTGACTTCTTATTATTAATAAGCTCAACCTTTTCAGGAATAATATCAACAGCAGTTACCTGATGATGCTGTGATAATAAAGTAGCAATTGATAATCCAACATAACCTGTTCCTGCTACCGCAATCTTCAAATCCTTAAATTCTCTCATTGTTCTACCTCACTTGTTTTTAACTTATGATTTTGGTGTCAAACAACTAAATCCTAATCACACCAATTATTCATTATGTGTAATCAGACTTCCTGACACTGCAATCAAATTATAAATTCGTTTTGATATTTTAAATTTAACAAAGTTAAATGCATAGACCCTTTAACCTTCTTAATATAACACAAATACATAATCATATAAAGAGAAATTATTTAATGACATGTACACCTATTGTCGTACATTTTCCTATAATACTCCCTGTATTCTCCTGAAATAATTGTTTTCCACCATTCTCTTCTGTCTAAAACTTACATAGAACCTTTTCTGCTAACAATAGAAACAACAGTTTTCAATAATATTCTTATGTCTAAACCAGGTGTCCAGTTTTTTATGTATTCCGTATCCAATCTTACGACTTCCTCAAAATCCGTAATATTACTTCTACCGCTTGTCTGCCACATACCGGTAATACCCGGTTTTATTGACAATCTGGCCCTATGATGAAGTTCATATTTTTCCCACTCATCAACAGTGGGCGGTCTTGTCCCAACCAATGACATGTCACCTTTTAAAACATTAATAAACTGTGGGAATTCATCTAAACTTGTTCTTCTTATAAAATCTCCAATTCCTGTTTTTTTCTCACCATTAGGCATTATTTTATTGCCAATGATTCTCTCATCAAAATCTAATTTAAACATCATACCGTCTTTTATACGGTTCTTTTCCATAAGTTCTTTCTTTCGTTCTTCCGCATCTCTGTACATACTTCTAAATTTGTACATCTTAAATCTTTTTCCATTTTTTCCGATTCTTTCCTGCTTGAAAAATATTGGGCCCGGTGAGCTGATAAAAATAGCCGGAGCTATAAAAACAAATAATACTCCCGTAAAAAAAGTTCCGACTAACCCACCAACTATATCCAACATTCTCTTAAGAAATGCTTGTTTTGCTGTTACATAATTTATAGTAGTTGTCATAACAGCATAATCGCCCATTCGTTCAAAAATTTGCTTACTTCCAATGGTTTCGAATTCCTGTGCTATCCCTAAGTGTACCACAACACCTGTTTCTACTAACTTTTCCAAAAAATCATGAGCTTGTATTTCAGGTATATCTATTTTTACAAAAACCTCATCTACCCACTCTCTGCAAACGTACTTTAGTACATCATCATAATCTGCCACAACCGGGATTCCTGAAATTACATCGCCCTCTCTTTTTTCATCAATTATTGCCACACCGTTAATGTTATAACCTGCATAATTATTCTTCTTCATTTTAGTCACAACATCTTCTGCAATACCATTATTCGTTATAATTAAAAGTGTTCTGTTATTTATATCCAAACTGTATTTTTTTAATATCTGTTTCCATATAATTCTTTGCACATATGAAATAAATGCGTACAACGGCGTTGTCATAAAAATAACTATTCGTGAAAACTGTGTGCTTTCTTTCAAGCTAAAAATAAACAACACTGCAACTAGCATTATTAATATTGAATGTTTTAGTGTTACTGCAAATTCCTGATAATAGCCACGTTTTAGAACGTCTTGAAAAGTCTCAAATATATATATAATAGCTATATCTGCCACTTCAATAAATATTGCCAAATTGCGATAATCCATATCCAAATACGGATTTTGAAACCCATGTCTTATTATGTATGACAAAATAAATGCCACCTGCAAACACAACATATCTATTATCATAAAATCCAAGTGCTTCATCCAACCTTGTCTATATTTTCTGTACATTTTCTTCTCCTATGTATTCCTGCACTTACAAATTTTATCTGTCTATTTTTCTTTTATAAATTGATTTAGTTCCCCCGAAAATCTTAATTCACAATTTGTATGTTTTTATTACATTATGATTTTCTATTAATTATCATTATATTCCGTTTCATCTAATCTCCTTTATTTTACACTAATACAAATATTGTGTAAATGAGATAATGTTATATTGCTTTTTATATTTATTTTTTTTATTGAGTTTTTTGTAATCCCTGTTTATTTTCTTTTGTAAAATTCTTATTTTTTACCTATTTGTAAACTTTTGTGACTTAACTGTTAAATGTCCCGCTCTCACCTTGCCTTTATGAAAAAAGAGGGATAATATTAACATTAGTTTATAGAATATTAAATTTAGTTTGTGTTTTTAATTATAGGTTTTGCACTTTTAATTAAGCCCTACCGAATTTATTTTTTATTTTTACAATTTAATAATTTAAATTTAGATTGGAGATTTTAGTATGAATTGGCGAGACAAATTCACAAATTTTATGTACGGGAGATATGGAGTTGATCAACTTTCTAGATTTATGTTAGTAGTTATTTTTATTTTATGCGTATTGTCATTATTCATCAAAGGCAGTTTTATGAGCCTTCTTATTTTGGTTTTAATTATTCTTACTTACTATAGAATGTTTTCCAAAAACATTTACAAGAGAGCGGCAGAAAACGAGAAGTATTTAAAGTTCATTGGCAAATTTAAGCGTAACGGCAATGGTTACAATGGTGGATATCAAAACAACTACGGTAATTATCAAAACAATTATGGCGGAGGCTACACTGGAAGTCGTGCTAACACACAGGATAGAAAAAACTACAAATATTTTAAATGTCCTACTTGTTCTCAGAAAATCAGAATACCAAGAGGACATGGCAAAATTGAAATTCGCTGTCCAAAGTGCAGCACCAAATTTATTAGAAGAAGCTAGGGAGCTTTCCATTTGCACGCCAATGGGCAGAGTTTTACATTTGATTATTGGGAAGTTTTCCAAAGGAGTTTTATGTTCGGATACGTTGTTATTAACAAACCTGAATTGAAATTTAAAGAGTTCGATGTTTACAAAGGCTACTATTGTGGTCTTTGTCATTGTTTAAAGGAGCGTTACGGCATTACAGGTCAGGTAACTTTAACTTATGACATGACATTTCTGTCGTTACTTCTTACCAGCCTGTACGAAGCCCCTGTTACAGAAGAACACCATCGTTGTATTTCTCATCCACAGGGGAAACACCTGATGATTAGCAGTTCTTACACTGACTATGTAGCAGATATGAATGTGGTTCTTGCTTATTTTAAAGCAAGAGATGATTGGCATGATGACAAAAATATTATTAAGTTAGCTTTTTCTTCTATTCTAAAGAGAAAATGCAAATCATTTTCCAAGAAAAATTCAAGGGCTGACTCAAGAATCAGAAGTGTTTCTAGCACTGCGTCAAATTTCGGTAGGGAGAGTGTTTCCGGGACTGAATTTGATACCCTGATTGAATCTGATTTTTGTGATAAATCCGAATCAATTCCATATAAGGAAAAAGTTGAGTTGATTTCCCGGTATTTAGATGAGCTTCAGCAGTATGAGGAAACTGGGGAAACTAATATTGACTTAGTTGCAGGTTCTTTCGGGAAAATCATGAGCGTTTTGTTTACGCCGAAAGATGACCAATGGACTCCTATTCTTAGCCGAATGGGATTTTTCCTTGGAAAGTTTATTTACATACTGGATGCTTACAAGGATTTGGAAAAAGATTTGAAAAAAGGCAGTTACAATCCTTTTAAAAATATTTGCAAGGATGAGGATTTTGATGATAGAATAAAGCAGATGCTGACCATGATGATGGCAGCTTGTTCGAAAGAATTTGAATTTTTACCAATATTAGATAATGCTAATATTTTAAGAAATATATTATACGCGGGAGTTTGGACAAAGTATTATGAGTGATCCATATAATGTTCTTGGCATTGACAGAAGTGCCACAGACGATGAAGTAAAAAAAGCATATAGAGAAAAAAGTAGAAAATATCATCCTGATGCTAATATTAATAATCCTAATAAGGATAAGGCGGAAGAGATGTTTAAGTTAGTTCAGCAGGCATACGACCAGATTATGAACGAGCGTAAGTACGGTTCTTCCGGCAGTGGTTACGGACAAAGTGCCGGCGGCTATGGTCAGGGTTACGGTTCTGGCAGTTACGGAAGTTACGGTCAGGGCAGTTCAAGTGGATATGGAAGTTATGGTCAGGGCGGTGCCTATGACGATCCTTTTGGTGGTTTTGGACCTTTCGGAAGTTTCTTTGGTGGCTACAGTTCAAATGGTGGCAATGGCTACGGAGGTGCTAATGCGTCTAATCAGGACCCACATTACACTGCCGCAGCAAACTACATTAAAACTGGTCATTTTCAGGAAGCGCTCAATGTACTTGGTTCAATTGAAGACCGTTCAGCATACTGGTACTTCCTAAGCGCTGTTGCAAACAACGGTGTTGGAAATAATGTCCTTGCCCTTGATTTTGCAAAAACTGCAGTTCAGATGGAACCGGGAAACAGCACATATCAGCGCCTTGTACAAACTCTTGAAAGTGGTGGCGACTGGTACGCAGGCAGACAACAGGAATTCGGTGGCACAGGTGCTACAATTTGCAGCGACCCATGTACAACACTTTGCATTATGAGTCTTTGTTGCAGATGTTAATTATATAGAGAGAGAATTAATAAACCTCAAATATAAGTTTTTACACTTTATATTTGAGGTTTTTATTATCTGTTAATTTTATCGCTTATCTCTTCTACTTATTCACTTTTACCCTTTTAACTGCTGACCATTTACCAACATTTTTTCCATTAACACCTCTTACTCTAAAATAATAAGTCTTTTTCTTTTTTAGCTTCCTTATGTTAGCTTTAGTCTTTGCAGTGGTAATTGTTTTCGTTTTGTACTTTTTATTGTTTGCAAATTTTTTGTTTAAAGAATACTGTAACTGATATTTCTTGGCATTATTTACCTTGCCCCAAGTAACACTTACAGCTTTCTTTTTATTGTTTTTTGCTTTTTTGATTTTAGCTGTTCCAATTTTCTTTACTGTAGGTGCTGTTTGAGTATCTCCTGTAATAGCGAGTTTTTCCAAACCTACACTATAATTATATGAATAATATTCCCCTTCTATTTTTTGTTCAAAATCGTCTGGAAGTTTCAACAATTGCACCTTACCCTCCACCGGAGTTGCAACCTTGCCTAATATACTGTCATCTTTCACTGTATAAATAGTATATTTTTGGATTCCGGCGGGATTCTCATCATTAATATATGTTACGGTATATACCCCATAATCCTTTCCGTCAGCTGTGCTATGATACATTGATAAATAAGTTTCTCTAAATGTATCCATTATTATGACCTCATTAAATTTTGCATCCTGACCGTTTTCAACCACTCTCGTATATCCATTATTTTCAGGTTTTATGCTACTTTGTGTTTCTATAGGTTTTGCAACCCATACAATATTTCCCTCTTCTATGCTTTCATCCTGAAGCATTTCATACATTTGATATTCGCCTGTTTCTTCGCCCATGTTGTCATACTTGGCATTTCCACCATAGTACCTGTCATCTTTTTCAAATTTAGCAAGTTGATATCTGTCTTCTGTTCTATAGGCTTTAACTGATACAGGAATCTGGTACTTTTCTTTTACCTGTTTAACATTAACCCTGGCAGATGTTTTTCCCTTTATGGCTATGGCTTTTGCCGGTTCACCATTTGAAGCTGATACGGTTTCAATTACCGGAGCTCCTTTTTGCGAATACGCTTCAAGATTTACGCTCTTTTCAATTGTAAGTAAACCTTTTGTACCCTCAGCATACATAGAAATAGCTGACTTCTGCTTTTTGTTTTTGTTTATGATTAATTTGCCATTTCCTGAAACTGTTAAATTTCCACCATATCCATCACCCCAAATTAAAATGGCTCTTAACTGATTTTCACCTTTAACCACAACTTTAAAATCATCGCCCATAACGTTTGTAACAAGATTATATGCCTGCATTTTAACGTTGTTTAATGTTAAAGTATTTGTTTTTTTATCATAAGTTACTCCGTTTACTTTTTCTACTTTATCCTGTGAAAAATTTGAAAAAATATATTTTGAAGCACTTTCTGAAAATAGTCCAACATACGCCGGTGGATATTCATTACTGCATGGGCCATTTGCTCCCAAAACCATTTGTGGCATTATCGTAATAATTAATGCTACTGTCATAAAAAAACTTAAAATTTTACTTTTCATATACATTCTCCTTTCTGCTCACACAAATCTTACTTCAGACAAAATCCTGCCTTATGAAAATCCTGCCTTATGAAAATCCTGCCTTATGAAAATCCTGCCTTATGAAAATCC